>Ga0181597_10000401_pt1 | contig 48193 bp, 47 predicted proteins | sample 041ome_5_FD_148647 | JGI IMG/M metagenome (GOLD analysis project Ga0181597, IMG submission 148647) | Coastal salt marsh microbial communities from the Groves Creek Marsh, Skidaway Island, Georgia - 041403US metaG (spades assembly) | ecosystem: Environmental > Aquatic > Marine > Intertidal zone... | reverse complement strand
TCAGAGGGGCCAAGTACCCTGACCCCTCTGAGTTTCTGACCCTCTTAGTTTCTGACCCTCTTAGTTTCTGACCCTCTCAATTTCTGACCCCCTTAGTTTCTGACCCCCTGATTATTTCCCTTTATTCTGCTTTGTAGGCTATTTTTGAACTATTTCACCAAGATAGTCGTTTAACTTCCCATGGTCCTCAAAATCTATCAGCCCCAAGCAAGCGCTAACGTGCTTTGCGTATTATTACTTTTGATAAGCCAATCTATACTCGCAACGGAGCCCGAAGAATTGGAGAGTTTATTGCTTACCGACTTTATTGGCGTCTCCCCAGATCTTGGTTGGTATGTTCAAAACGACAATGTCATGGGAGGGAAAAGCGAAGGCGGATTTCAGGTTTCTACGTCGGAACTCATTTTCTCTGGCAACACTAATACGAACGGCGGTGGTTTTAGCTCTATCCGTACCAAACCACTGGAACTCGATCTATCGGGTTACTCCGGCATCAGAGTAAAGGTAAAGGCAGACGGGCGGCGATACACATGGTCGATCCAAACAGACGCCCGATGGCGTTTGAGAAAAATCAACTACTGGGCGGATTTTAACACCACAGCAAACGAGATAAGCATTATCGATATTCCATTCGATAGCTTTTTACCCCAGTTTCGAGGATTCAAACTGGATGGACCTGAACTGGATACTGGTCAAATCAAAGAATTCGCGCTCTATCAATATGACAAAACGGATGGTCCCTTCGAGCTTCGCTTGTTAAGCGTCGAGGCTTATTCTGACGGTCATTAGTCAGACTCACTCTCTTCGCTGTCAGCCCCGTCCCCTTTATTTGCCCTTTTTTGCCCTTTATTGGCTTTATTGGGTTCGCTCAAACTTCATTGAGGAAGTCGATATTCGCATCAATCTCTGCATCCCTTCCAAACTTAGCTCTCAATCCTTCCAAGATGATCAGAGATTGGTTCTTATCTATGCGAGAGTATGCTTGCGCTAGCAATAGACCAGCCGGGAACTCCACACTGCTGTTTTTCGGCACCAACTCGAGCATGAAAATCGCATTTTCATATTCAGCCCGCGATAGCATGATGCTTCCGGCTCCCATCAATGCGGGCGGAAAATTCGTTTCAAGTTCGAGCGCGCGAATGAAATACTCCAGTGCTTGATCACTCAGACCCAATGAGAGAAAACCCATTCCAGCGACACTGATAAGCCCGGCATCCTCAGGATTGTTCTCAATTCCCAACGCGAATGTTCTAAACAAACTTTCGGAATCTCCTGTTTGCTGATACACAGCACTCAAGTCGATATAGGACTTAGGTCTATTCGGATCGAGCTCAATTGATCTTTGAAAATTCACTTCCGCTTCCGAGTATTCTGCCGAAGAAAGATAGGCACGCCCCAAGCCCGTATAGATTACTGCTGATGTGTCCGGGTAGGATTTCTCAATTGCCCCCCAAAAAGTGAGATCATCTTGCCAGGTATTCTTATATTGGTGAGTACTAAATGACAAAGTTCCGGCTAATAGGCAAAAACAAGCTACTACCAGCAGTGTAAATCTTCTATCAGCGAATGCGAGCCTACTGATTCCATAACCCACCAAAATATAAAAACCAATCATTGGTAGATAGGTGTATCTATCAGCATAAATTTGCTCGCCTACTTTAATCACCCCGATAACTGGAGACAGCACCACTAAAAAATAGCAGACAAAAAGAAACACAGAAGGCCTGTGCTTTCCATACATAATAAGACTAAGAAACAATCCCAAGAGCAGAGGGAATGGCCAGTAGTCGACAATCGAGTTACTTAAGTTTTCTACTGGATAGAAAGGAGACAGGTTTACGGGAGCAAAAAAGACAAATATATAGTGATCGATCGCAGAGATGCTAATTAGCAACTTCTCCAGCATAGTTGGCTGATCAATTGATGCTACTGACTGAGACAATAGCGTAATCACAGCTATCAAGACGGCCACTATGTGATAGTGAAATTTATCTCTTATTGTTAGTCGAATTATAAACTGACTAAGCGATTCCTCGCCCTTTGCTCGCCATCTTTTCAGGAGCGTTAAATCAAGCAGTATCAGCACTGCTGGAAAAGTGATGGCCATCGACTTGGACATCGCCGCTAAAACAAACAAGACAAATGGTGCGAAAGACAGCGCCCTGCTACTCAATGCCTGCGAGGACTGCTGGTAGATATAAGCAAGTAACCCTAGAAGGTAAAATATTCCACACAGTAAGTCTTTTCGTTCCGCTACCCAAATGACCGATTCCGCATGTTGGGGATGCACACAAAACAAAACTGCTGACATCAAACTAGCCGTGTAAATCTCTTTGTCTTCCTGACGCCCAAACTTAAATAGATCGACGCTCCTGTCAGGTAATGACAAGGAAAGAACAATGCCTGACAAAAGAAAAACCAGAAAAGCATTTATGCCATGGAGAATAATATTGGTGATTTTGTAACAGCTGGCAGTAGTGCCACAAAGCGCATATTCGGGTATGTAGCTTAACCAGGTAAGGGGGTGCCAATTTGACACCTTCGATTCTGTGAAAATTGAAACAATATTTTCAAAAGAGGGGTTAGTCACCCAATTATTATTGGTGATATATAAATCATCATCCCATGTCAGAAGTTCATGGGAAGCATTACCTGAATAACTAACCAAGGACAGCCCTAGCAACAACAGTCCTGCTACTATGAAATATCTATAGTTGTTTAGAGCTGTTTGCATATCCTGGTGACAGCGATCCACTGTGTAAAATCAAATCAAAGTCGTCAGAGCACTTTGATTTCGGCAGAAAATGCGAGGTTTCTGAGTTTTCGTCTAAGCTGGTAATTCAATTTAGTCAGTAGTGCCAAATACAAATCACGACGGGATACCGGTGCAACTTCCTCTCCCCAGACTTTGTTATGGTAGCTCGGCAACAACCCATTTCAAAGAAAAATCGAAAAAGACCTGGACCAACGAATCCGCCCAGGCAAACCCGGCAGCGCAGCGACCGATTCAGGTTAAACATGGTCTGCCCCTAATTTACTGCCCCAAATTTTGGGTCGCCTGCCGCACTTCCCGGGTTTCATTCATCCGCAATTCTTCCAGTGATATGCATTCTTCAGCCAATCTACGCTGTCGCCACAGGTAATACATGGCAACGAGAAACAACAGTAACAAATAGGCAAGTGAAGGCATTCTTGGCGACAGTAACTTTGTCAGCGCGGTTGCTTCCAATCCAAGTCATTAATCTGCTATTGGGGAACCACCGAACTCGGCCTCACCAACACCTGGGTCGCCCAGCGCCTGCAGATTTCTCAACAATCAGTCTCGAAATGGACCAGCAAAGGCCACAGCCTGGCGAGCAACCCCAAGGGTTAAGTTGTGGGTGTACCCATTGCTCCTTGCTCCTTGCTCCTTGCTCCTTGCTCCTTGCTCCTTGCTCCTTTGCTATAGCGCTATAACTTTCTATACTTGAGCTTCAGAGCCAGGGCATTAGGAAAGCGTTAAAAAAGGTGTAATCGATGGAGACATTTGACTTACTGCTGACAATGGCGGAAGTAGCGGTAGGGTTGGCGGGATTTAGCGCCATAATTGTGACCCTGAACCGAAGACCCATTCGTGAATGGGATGATACGGACCAGCTGAATCTAAGATTGCTAATACAGGTATCCGGATTAACTATCTTTTTTTCGCTATTACCTTTACTTCTGCAGATTCCACTCTCAATCCCGGACACCTGGCTCTATGGATTGCTGATCTATGGCTTGATTCATATTATCGATGTTAGCTTCTTTCTAATGAATGTAACCCCTGAAACACCACCGGTGTTCCGTAACAGTGCCAGAACCGGATTTTGTGTCGCGGTAATTCAGCTGATCGTATTCGGGGTTGGCACAACAGTGTGGCAGGAAGCCGTCTACGTGTTCACTCTGTTTTGGCATTTGGGTATTGTGTTTCTTGCGTTCATTCTGCTGCTATATCAGATTCGTCACGCTCCAAAATCCAATTCTTCCGATCAATCATAAATAGCGTAATTAATAAGGGCAGATTTGTTTGCAATTTCTCTCAGGAAAACAGATCCGTCCTTATTTCTCTACCAAGGCGAATCAAAGGGGTCAGAGTACTTTGATTTACCGAAACTTGGGAGTTGCTTGAAGCCTGGACCAGACTCATGAATCACATCATTAAACAGGGATGGATCTATTTAACAGTGACATACAGATAAATAAGTCTGTCCCTGTTTATTCACTATTTATTCTTACCCTACCCCGAGGATTAAGATGTTAAGCCGCGAGTGTTCCTATTGCCCAGGTCGATCCATTGAATGGACCGCCTGGGATCAGCTCTAGTCAATTAGCTACAAACTCTTGAGGCGTTTGTCGGAGTAGAAGGCCAGCATGAGCTGGTCTTTGATGGAAAGGCGAACGCCCTTGCCCGCGCCAGTGGGTCCGACTTCAGCATCGCCGCAGTAAGTGCCGAAGACGCGGTCCCAGAAAATAATGTCACAACCGTAGTTGGAATCTGCCTGACGGCGCTCCAGTGCATGGTGGCAATGATGCTGCTGTGCGGTAGCAAAGAACCAGTCCCACACAGGCATTGAAACCATGGGCAGGTTGGCATGGTTAAATTTGCCGTTCCACATGCCAAAGGCCGCTGAAACGATGAAAACCTCATCGCTAGCACCCAACAGGGCCATAGCCATTGGAGTGCCGAAGCCAAGCGCCAGATATTCGAAAGGATGGGTACGGTTGCCGCGCATGGCGCTCATCTTGGTGATGTGATGATGGGTCGCATGCATACGCCACCAGAACAGTGATTCATGCTGGATGCGATGCAGCCAATAATAGGGGAAGCTGGTAATGAATCGGATACACAGCGCGGCGGCAAGCAGCCCGAGCACTGTCGTAGGTTGAAATTCGATCTGCAGCGGAGACATATCACGCAGCGCCCGGAAGCCTTCAGATACCGGCGTCCGATACAGGTCGGTGATGATCGGCCCCCAAAGCAGACCGCCTGAGGCCATCCAGAACACGTCTTCTGCAAGCTCGTCGGGCTTAAGCAACCAGGACTTTTTCTTGGCCCAGAACCGTTCGGCGATCAGCATCAAAGGTGTAGCAGAGACTGCAACAAGCAGTGTCCACACGCGGTAATACTCCCCACCCCATTCGTTTACCACAATGGCGGCGGCCAGAAGCATTGAGCCGATCACCAGAAGCGGCTGGGGCAGAGCCCAGAGGATGGCTTTCCTGTCCCAATTGACTTTGCTGCCTTCGGTAATGATTCCTGCTTCGGTGCGCACTATTGGCTTGCCGGAGGGGCCTGTCTCGGGTGATGAGCGGTCCGCCGTGTCAAGCGGGTTAACCATATCGAGAGGGTTTATGGATTGATCAGTCATTACTGCTGCTCCTGAGCGTTTTGGCTGATGGTTAGGGTAAATTGATTAGTCGTGAATGCATTGCTGGTTATCTAACAAGCGTTTTTACTGCCACAAGTCCCGGTGGTTGCCCATGCAACTTCTCCGTCCTCGATCTTTGGGGTAAGAATATAGGTCACCCCATCCAGGTCCGATTCATCCTTCATCCAGGTCGCAATGATTCGGCCGTCGATGACTGAGATGCCGTGGGCCTTTTCAGAAACAAGCACTTCTTCGGGCAACCCTGCCTCTCCGCTATCGAGAAAATCCATATCGGGGGCTCTCCTGGATAGCAGTGCAGCCTCTATCATGTCCTGGATAGGTTCCACCCTATTGACCAGTTCGCCGTAACGAAACTCAATGTTCAGATCTTCATAACGGTCAACATTTCTCACCAGATAGATGACAACTAATGCAACCATGACACCCGCGAATGCGAATCGGGCCAGTCGCTGCTGCTGATCGGGCTGGGTTTCATTTGCGTCCATTGGATGCTCGACTGCCCAGGACTTATCGGCAGAAGAACTACTCGGTTTCTCGCCGATACCGTCACCCAGACCCAGAGCGCTCAACTGGGTAACGCCCCAGGCCATCAGGATAGCGACCAGCGCACCGACGAGTATGTTCCGGCCTTCAAATTCCACGTAGCCCCAGATGGGAATGCAGATAACGATCAAAGCAAAGCCCATCACCACCGGCGGAATTTCTCTCCCGGCGATTTTCACAGTGCTTTCCAGCTTGATCTTGTTTAACAGGAGATCAAACTTGTCGACCAGATTATTCCAAGTTTCCATACCAGTCCCCGCCTCTTTTTGAGACAAAAAACAGCAGAATGCGCCAAATCTGTGCGGTTTAGCGCGATACGCCGCCAAAAGCATCCAGAAACAGTCAGATAAAGATTAATGAAGCAATTACTGTGCCTAGCTTAGCTAGTGGCGCTTGGCGCCAGCCCCTTCAGAAAATGAAACGGCGCTTGGGCGCGAAAGTTGCATAGTGATGTGCGACGGCAATAGTACAGAACATCACTATCTGCAAAATTGGAATTCAGCTCGATGACAAAACCACAATCAGGGAACCGGCAGAGTGGGCTCACAACCTCCGAGATGGTTGTCTATCCCATGATAGTAGTAGCGCTTATAGGAGTTGCCTTTGGTTTTTACCACAACGCCAGAATCGACGACGCAGTATCCGCTGCCGTTGATCTGGGGTTGGAGCAGCAGGCAATTATTGAAGAGTACTTCGATGCCTACGGCGAGATGCCGCAGTCAGAAGCAGACATCAACCTGCGCTCTCTCCGACCGGAAGGCATCCTCACCGGAATGGACTACCGGGCAGGCGAGTTGGGAGTCCCTGCTGCCGACAAATTGCGCACCGGAACGCTCAGGGCCCTGATAGACATGACAGAATTTGGAGCACGATTTAAAGACATTGAATCTGGCTTCCTGCTCATCGCGCGAGCCCAGGACGACGACACCATCAAATGGGACTGCGTGGCAGACATGGTAACTGTCAATGCCTTGGCCAGCCGGTACTTGCCAGAGTCCTGTAGCCGCGCGGAGGACGACGAAGATAAGGGCGGCGATGGCAGAGAACTGGAAGAACTGTGAAAGTGGTAACTACCTTACAACCATCTCAAGGTTTTACCCAGCCGGACCGGCTGCTCTATGTAGTGATATCAGGCAGTCTGTGAGGCCTTCGATGAAAAGATCTGCTCCATAATCCGATTAAGCTTTGAGCAGAAAGCACGCCGATTTCACACAACCACCCTTTATGAAGGGTGTCGAAGTCAGATGTCAAAATGCTTCGGCTACCGGCAAGTTCTTTGGCAGATATAGCACTGCTTTCTATGTCGGTACTTCGGCATGACAGCTTCTAAACCAGAGTCGGACAGACGCTAATTTGGTGTAAGTTCATTGCAACGCATTTCCCCAAGTGCAGTAACGAGAACCTTTTCCTCAGGTGGAATAATTTCCAGTTGGCAGTTAGCAGATCCAAGCCTTACATTGATAAATTCGGTATCCGAGGCTAATTCCACTTGGAAAAAGCCTTGATCGTTAGTCACGGTGATTGCGCCCGCAGAGGTGATTACTGCATTAGGTACCGGCTGACCCTTACCATCGAGCAGTTTTCCATATGCGATATAAACACTGATCGCCTCCCAATTCAGCGCAACCACATTACCCGGATAGACCGTTCTTGAAAAATCATTCTCTCTTAGGTTCACAAGAGTATCACCTCGAGCTATCAGCATAATCTGATAATCACTGTAGGGTGCTACCGGCACTAATAGAGTTCTTCCCACCTTTGTCTCCCCCCTTGGGGAACCGTTTACTAAAACTTCATAGCTGGTTTCATCATCAAGCGCACCATCTACGCTGACAAGAAAGGCGCTCCCGCCATTCTGGCTGCTTCCAAACGCCCGCGCATTTCCCGTTGTAGCAAGGGTAGAGCTAAGCCTTCCATTGTAGGAAAGCAGCTTCTCATCGAGATCATATCTGGCAGTAAAGTCATTGTTGGTATTGAACGCTTCTGTTCGATAAGTCGCCTCCAACATGCTTTGCGCCTGTTTAAAAGCTCGCAGATCCAAGCGGTGTTGATCGTTATCCCCCATAACCAGACCCGCACTCGCATTGCCTTGGGCGTTTGTGGCGCTATTGCCTAAACCATCGTCGGTAGTCAGTACACGAGGAGCGAAAGAGTATCTGCGTCGCCTGTTGCCAAAATTAAAGGATAATCCGAAAATAGCGATCGTCTCATCATTGTTGCGCGAAATCTCTGCATTCATTCGAAGCTGCCCACGGCTGAAATTAGACATGGAAAAATTCCAGCGCAAACCATAATTTTGATCATCAAAGTCAGGCGAGTCCCCAATTTCGGGGTCGAACAAAGTAGTTTGGGGGCCAATAGGAAGCGATGATCGAGAGCTGGTACGATAGAAAAAATTAAGTCTTCCCAATCGCGAGGGAAAGCTCAGGTTTGCCCTGTAGGATGTCCGTTCTGCTCCTAATTGACTCAAATCTTCATTTAGCAATCCAAGTTCGCCCTGCTTAAGTACATTGCGAATCCCAATGTCAAAAGTAAGAAGGTTTGTTCTGTATCTAAAATCAGCGCTAAGCCCAAGCGTCTTGTCAGTTTCATAAGCGAGCCCCGAGCTTAGCTCAAAATTCTCACTTAACTTAGTCAGAGAAAACTCAGCTAGGCTTGACTCCTCATTGGACGCTAGCCCAAATGAGGCGCCCAAATCAGGCCCTAGTCTTTTGCTATAACCAGCGCGGGCAAAACTAGTCAATTGTTCTGGTATCGCGCCTTCGCTGCCCGTAATCACAGAGCTACCAGCTTGGAGAAAAAAAATACCTTCGTCAGTAGGTGCCAGGCGTGCACTTTTGGAATAGAAACGCCGAACTATATCGGTATTGCCGCTAGCATCAGTTATACGGATCTCTACTTCGTAGGAGCCATCAGGCAGGTTAGCGGTATCAATAAGATTGTTTCCGACATCATAGTATCCAGAGTAGACCAGTTGATTGGCACGGAAAATTTCGACAAGGCTCCTGCTGGTAAAAAATAGGAAGATTTCATTGCCATAACTTTGCTGTAAATCTGTCCGGGTCGAAAGCGAACTGCCATAGGAGACACCGATAAATTGCTCAGAATTCATAAACTCGAAACCCGTGGCGTTCCCTCTGATAAGCCCAAATTGAAGGTCTCGCCCCTGGTATTCGCGCTGCACGCCGATTGAGTCAAATACAAAACCATTTTCATCGGTCCAGTTGCTGCGAAGCAAGATTCTCGATTCTCCCAACGAAACCTGAGTTTCATTGCTTAAGTTATAAGTTAATGCTTGGTTATCTCCACCGCTAAAAAATATATCGTTATCAATTAATGCAGACAGACTCGCACTTGAGTCGGCTAAATATTGGCTCTGAGTTGAATCGATAACAGATAAATACTTTGAACCTACAAACAGAGAAAGTCGGAAGTAGGTCCTATCGAAGATAATACCGACTTCCTCCGTCTCCAGGCGACCGCAATCCACTTCAAAAGCTGATCTACATGCCATGCCGCTATTGGTCGCAAGAGGTTCGGAGAGCAGTGTTCGGATTTCCCCCTCAGGTGCTATGAGGTCAGGGATTAGCGCGACCACCTCATCCGGAAGTAATAACACGAGCTCGCTAAAATCAAATCGAGCGAGTGAGGAAGTCAGATAATACCCGCCGTACCAAATATCTACCTCCATGGTTTGTGGTTCGTTTAAGGATTCGAACCCAGGCGGTACCCAACCGCCTTCTGCAGAGGCTGCTGAATCAGAGCGAACAGTCGTAACAGCGGTTGGCGAATCCTGGATAACACTCCTATTTACAGTGCTATCGTCTAACTGCGCGTGGACATTGGGTGCAAAGAGGAGGCTGCCTAAAAGACACAGATAGAAAGACTTTTCTAATTTCTGTTGGATCACCACGCGGCAAACAGCCCTTAAAACACAAATGAGACAGAAAAACCTATCACAACATTTGTGGTGAAAATTGAGTTATTTCTAGCCTGAAATCGGTTTCAGGACCGACAGGGTCACTTTAGCACAGCAAATCTGGACGATCAGCATGAAGTGGAGCGGGCGCAGAATGCCGGGAATTCCGATTCATCTCGAAGATGAGCGCTTACAGCCCAAGGTCGAAGCGACCTTCATGATTCTGCACACTATACTGAGCAGGGCCATCGAAGGGTAACTCAATGCTCCAGGAGTTGCCCGGGTATATGCGTCTGGATTGGAGGTACACACAGTTTGCAGGCTCCATGGGATCGCACTGCACGCCATCAGCCAACAAGTAGTTCGCATTACCGGGATTGCTGAAAGAGAGCGTATTTCCGATTCTGTCAAACTCCACCTCTGAGCGCGGCTCCTCGGGCAAGATGATCACGAGCACCTGATATGCCACGATAACCTGAAGCATGGAGGCAACCGCATCCTCATCACCCGCGAGCTCGGCTGGAGGGCTGGCAGGAACCAAATTAATCCGGTAGACACGCTCCGAGTCTCCCGTGTTCTTGAGATTGAGCAGCCGAACTAAGGAGGCCGAATTGGGTGGAATAATGGCCCGATTTGGGGAAACCAGGAAGTCAGGTGCGTCGTCAAATGAGAGAGGAACCAGCTCTTGAGTCTCAAACCCGGGCCGCACCACCTGAAAAGGGGAAACTTCAAGAAATAAATTAGCAGCCTCATCTGAGTTATAGACGGTGACATCGTATATCGACTGTGACGGGTGTTCGTAAATAACTATGGACTCGTCAACCAGGAGATCAGCCCACGCCAAGGAGCTATACAGAAGCAAGAAAAAGGCTAAAATGTTCTTATAATTCAACATATCAGTTACTATTATCGCTCACTCAGGAGAAATCATCAGTCTGAATTGCCCGGTCAGCTGAGATTGTCTAGAAGCCGGCAAATCATCGAGAATCGAGATTTCCACCGTCATTTGAGAACCCTCTTCGCATCCGCCTGGTTCAGCATTCTCAGGCTGTGCACTATTGATGCCGGCATCTGGAGTCATATCTGAAATATTAACCTCATAGCGAACGTTTTCGCCATTTGGGCCGGTTAAAATCATCTCCTCCGGCTCCGAATCCAAACTAACAGAAGCGGTTCCTGACCCGATATCTTGCATACATAATGGGAATTGCGCAATGCCACTCTCACTCAGACTCTGTGAAAGCTGGTTTTCGAGAAAAGCTGGAAGTTGAAATGCTGCGCCTGATGAGTTCACTAGCGTCAAAATTGGGTTAGATCTTTCGGTTATTTCAAGGGCCAGCCTAATGCGACCCGTGGATTGCAGGCCCAGTTGCCCATCATTATCGTTTTGACCCATCGCTCCAGTGGCCATTAGGCCTGAGGAGCCGAGGATGACTAGAAACAGTGAGATTTTTGAGAAAGTATCCATCGCGTTACTCTGGGACAATCAAGATCGTGATCTGCTCTGAGTAGGTCCCAGTTGAAGCAGCTTGCAGATCGGACTCAGCTAATTGGAAGGTAAGTGAAGCGTTATCCGTGCCGGCGCAATCCGTGCTGGATGTATGTCCATTGCCGGAGGCCGTGTTGGAGTTTAATTGCACTGTACCAGGCCCTGTGCCATTGTCCGCGAATAGAATCGCCAAAGGAATCGTATCGCCCCCCGATGTCGCAAGTAGGTAATGATTGCCGCCGGTTCTTCCGGTGGAATCCACCGAGATATTGTACGAGCCTTCAGAACTATAGACGCAGAATGTTTCTGTCACGCTGAGGTCACCAAGGCCGTTATGCTGACCAAAATCGACTGAGTCAAGATGCGATATTTGAACCTCGGGTGAAGCGGCCACGGTCACATTAACATAAAAAACTTCAGAATCTAATGCGTTGCCTCGCTTTATACGAAGTGTGAAGTAGCCTTCATAATCGCCGCCCGGTTTACCTGCTAGTTCTGTGCTTGCGATATTGATGCGAAGGTAAAGATTGTCTCCGCCCGGACAGTTAGCGGCAGGGCTATCGTGTTCTTCAGAACTCTGAACTCCCTCTGTGAGGGAATCGTAGGTGCCTTCACTTGTATCCATATGATCGACGGTAATCTCTATGCTGGTTGCTGAACTATCGCCGTCCAGGTAGAGATAGAAATTGTCGGAGTTCGAAGTAGAATACTCGTCACTGACCCTGATCTTGTATGCAGACAGAGACCCATTGCCTCTAATCATTGTAGCGCAGGTGGTGTTTGTGAGACTTAAACTGCCGGCATTTGCCCAAGAGCCAAAATCATAATCTGAGATAGGGTCTAACGATGCTTGCCGCTGCCCTAAGGCAGGCATCGATACCAACAAGAGCGCCAGCAAAAAAGCCGAATGCAGGGTGGAAAGGAGACAGATTGAGCGGTTGTGCGACCTATGGAAATTGAGCTCTGTCGGAACTAGCTGTCCCATAGTCGCACCTCACTCGAAAGCCGCGTAGAAGAGACGCAATTTGCCGCATCAATTCCCAATCCTGGAGTTAGATTTGGGTCTAGACTGGATTTACCAGCAGAATTAGCGTGTCTTGATAGGTATCCGTGCTGGCCTCCCGCAATTCAGATTCTGCAATGTCTATGTGAAGCTGCGCGTTGTCTGCGTTTCCGCAAGTCCGCGATGTAGAACCCTGAAAGGTGGCACTTGCGGTGTTGTAAGTGGTGACCGCTTGTGCGGATGCCCCGGTTGCCGCACCAACAAATTTTACAGTGTACATGATTTCATCACCGTCGGTGTCGCCCAGCAAGTGGAACTTGTCACTGTCGTCTGATGCCGCGCCATTAGAGCTTGTGGGCGTGATGGCATAGTCGTCGCCACCATTTACATAGACACAATAGGCCTCAGATGATCCAAGGTCGCCCGTTGACGTGCCTCCATACGACCCGAAATCAATGTTGGCTAACCGGCTGATTTCGACGCTGTCGGTCACCTGTAGATCCAAATCGATCTGACCGGTGCTTGTTGCGCCAAGATTGCCCTGGGTTTGCGCTAACGCTGCTGGCGCCAATATCAAACTCAAGCTGAATGCGAAACTAATTTTATGGAACTTCACAGATTGTCTCCGTTAAAACACTATTTGGATTGAAGCTGAAACCAAGTCGCAAGTGCATGAAAACTGTAAATCAAATCGCGAGTTTTGGCTCTTATATCCCCCCGTTCGGAGGTTTGCCTTAAGACTTTAAAATTTTCTGCACATTTTTTTGAGGGCCTCGGCGTTAGAACCGAAGACTCCAACGTACACAGCGTATGGGGTAGAAGCATTATTCATGCCAACAAGACAGGCTGCTATATAGTGCAGCGACGCAAAGGAGCTGATAAAGAAAATAACTTAGAGATATCAGCGATATAGGGGTTTTTGAGCGGCCTGGCTGCTACTTTGAGTTAAGCAGTCTTGATCATGATAGTGGTCACGTAACAGATTCGTAACTCACGTATCATACTGTTACGTTACGTTTGCGTTACAGAACAGAGAATATTCTTTGTAATCGTTTAGGTTAGCGCGTCTCAAGCAAGACCAAACTTTTTCAACTTACGCCAAAGAGTCATTCGGCTTACGCCAAAATAGGCTGCGATATTTTCACGGTGACCGCCAAAGTCGTGCATGGCCTGCTGCAGGCTTTGGCGGTTAATTATGGGCCGGTCAGCAGTAGAGCTAACAACCGCAGAAGAATGAGCCACAAAAACAGACGGTTTAAAAATCATAGACTGCGGCAACTTGCTCACTGTCACCGTCGAGTCATCGTCGCTTGATAGCGCAACTATATACACGCAAACATTAATGAGCTCTCTGACATTGCCAGGCCAGCTGTGGGCTCGCAACAGACGGTATACTTCTGGATCTACAGGCTTTATCGGCCGACCGTGACGCTCAAACTGGTATCGCAAATAATGATCAAAAAGAATCTCTATATCTTCTACTCTGTCTCTCAGTGGGGGGAGGTTCAGTGGTATGACCTCGAGGCGGTAGCGAAGGTCTTCCCTGAATCTACCATCGCTTACGGCTTGAGCAAGGCTAACCGAGGACGCTGATATAATTTTGACATCAAATTTACGTGCCTTGGTTTCGCCAACGGGAGTAAATTCTCTTTCTTGCAGCACTCGTAGAAGTTTCGCTTGAAGGGACAAAGGTATCTCTACCACTTCATCCAGGAATAGAGTGCCTTTATTTGCAGCGCTGATAATTCCCTCTTGGTCTTTATTAGCGCCGGTGAAAGCGCCTTCCCTGTGACCAAACAGCTGAGATTCTAGCAGTGCTTCCGAAAGATTTGCGCAGTTTAGCGCAAGAAAAGGTTTTCCGTGTCTCTCACTTTTACGGTGAATTGCCTTGGCGATCACTTCTTTGCCTGTTCCAGTTTCGCCGCTTATAAAAAATGCTGCCTCGCTATTTGCAGTTTTTTCTGCGATCTCCAGCAGATCGATCATAACTTTATCATTGGTTATGATACCTAGTTCTCCGCCCACACTGCGTTGACCACTTGCCTTTGAATCCGTTGCGGTGGGATCTTCGACAATCCTGATATTTAGGTGCGAAAGCTCTTCTTGCACCACGTTGTGAATTTCTACGTTTTTCCAAGGTTTAACAATGAATTGATGAATGAAACCGCGACTAAAGGCGAGTGTTACGTCATCGAATTCGGCGTGAGCGCTGATTAGCACTCTTCTTGTTCTTGGATAATTAGCAGAAATTTGAGCTAGAAATTCTGCGCCTGTCATAATAGGCAGTCGCTGATCGGCAATAATCAGATCGAATTGCTGCGCGGCGCATTGGATGAGCGCCTCATCAGCTTTACGGAATGAGCTGATTGCCAAATCTTCAGAGTGAAGCGCTCGCTTGAGCGATTTCAGCTCTTGTTCATCGTCAATTAGTATCAGAATTGAGTGCACAGCTGATTGTTCTTTGCGTCAAGGTTTATTAAGTAAAGTCAGAGACTCACCAGTTTATCGAGATAGCGGCAACTCGATTTATCCCGGCGTAGCAGTTAGGCCCAGGTCTGGCCGGATAAGAAATATATGGCGACAAGGGCTAGCGCGATCGAAATCAGGCCTAACATTCCTCTATATGATTTTTTTTTCGGCTGACCAGATTCCGCAGCTTCATGCGTGGAGTCACTGGTACTAATCCCCTGCTCCGCGTCTTTCAGTAGTTTGTTAAATAGCGCTGCACCGCCCTCTGTGGTCTCGCGACGAGAAAGCTCTATTTCTTTAGGAGTTGTATCACTGCTGTAACGCAAATCCAGGTCCTGAAGGATTTGCAGCACCCCTCGGTGTTCAGGTCGGCCTCTGGCTACGACTGATAGAAGTTTTAACTCATTCTGCGTTGGAGCGTTAAAAAACGCGTGTAAAACGCGCTTATCTTTCATCAGTCGGTTGCTGCGTATAAATGACTTGTCGATGCCTGATGCGTTGCATAAAAGCCCAACATTCGCACCTGGCAATGACGTGCATACTAATTCGATATCCTGCCAGTCCTCTGAAATCAATTCATCCTCATTCTGTATTACGATGATCTTGCGCCTCTTGTCGGGTCTCCCCGCCTGGAGGGCTTTTTCTAGAGGCAATTCGTCGAGTTCGTTGTTCAGAATTTCTGTCAGCTTGTCTTTTCTCAAGGGATCAAAGCGCAATATTGAATTCTCACCCAGATGTTCGATTCGCTTTACTACTAATTCGATGTAGTAATTTGACAGCTTTTTTGAGTCGGCATGAATAAAGCAGAACGGCTCGGCAGAGTGCAGCCTTTGTATGAGTCGTCTGACTGATTTTTCGTGCCTTGGTGTCAGGTAGAAACCTTCAGACCGAATTCGCCTCTGAAAGCTTTTTATGAGGTTTGAAGTCTCACGTATCGAGGTTCTGCGCATGGACCATCGGCCTTTAAGCTTCGTATGCTTGTGTACAAACAGTCACTAAGGAGAGTGGCGAGCTTTGCTTCAGCACTCGAACGACAGATTATAACGTATCAGCCGCGTATTCCATATTTTCGTCTCTTTTAACATGCGTCATTGTTGACTTCAATTGGTCGCGACGGCGACAAAATAACGGAGTCCCAGTCCTGTGTGAACATCTCAATTGTCTGCCTTTGCTGGCCTTACGCCCTTGTAAAGTGCAAATTTATTCGGGACACCGAACATGAAGTACGAGGATAGCGCCCGCGTATCCGAGCGAAGTCCTTTAGGGATAGGTTATCCAGTGGCTTGTTGCTTTTTGTATCGTCTCAGGGGGACTCACGAATAGAAGTGAGAGGATATCCTGGGAGTTAGGTAGCCGTATATCCATCCCGGCGATGAGTCGATTGGGATTCGAGGACCTAAAGGCTGATGGATTAGCTTGGACAAAAGCCTGGCGCAAAAATGCCATCTTCATCTTGGAGTCAGGCATTGTAAGAGTAATAATCTGATCAAGTGTGTCACCCTGTTTAATCCGATAGGTACCGCCTACAAGACGCTGCAGCTCTTGCGCTTGCAGATAGCGCTCAATTTCAACGTCTTGGAGGAGCTGAATCAAGGCAGCATCGATATCTGCCGAGCCTTCGATATCTGCCGAGCCTTCTCCGCTTGCAGTATGGCAAAAAAACGCTAAAACTAGTGTATTAAAGAGCAGAAATGAATGGGTTCTGGAAGATTGCTGAAGACTCATTGTATTGTCCGTATTCTCAAAGTTGCTGTTGTGAATTTACGCCAGTAGATTCTGGCTGCTCGTATCTGCCTCTGGCCTTCGCCGTTGTTAATTATCCTCAAAAGGGCACAGCTGCGACATAAGGTTTTTCTGTTTGTCCAGCAATGATCTCTAGAGAAGCATTGTGAAGATTGACATTCGTCACTTCGCCTATGGCAATCGAGTCTAAAACTCCCGGGCTCGGCACAGAGCCGTCCCGCGCGAAGGGCTTGGCTGACAAAATGAACCTGTCCCCTGCCCTGACACCAGCAGTGCTCCCCTTGTTGAGGGTTACGAACTTGGCCTCGGAAGAAATATGATTCCCCTGTGCTAGTAAGGGTGTCTCATCGAATATGCATTGTCCCACTTCCTCCAGCAATGAGTTAAAGTGCGCTAGTTCGCGACCTAGCTTGTTCAAGTTGCGGCTGCTGAGCCGTCGAGAAAGTAAATTGTGCGGTGTCGCGGGTACAGACAGAGTCAATTGATGTCTGATTAGCTCAACTCCTGTGAGGGATTCAGCCAAATTCAGAGAGACATGGATGTTAAACGACTCACTGCGCTTTGGTCTCACTGCTGCAGCAAATAATTGCGACCTTGAAGCTGCGGTAAGGACCTTAGCAGAAGCTGAGCCAAGCTTTCTCACCCCTTGAGTTAGGCCTGAGCGACCTCTATCGAATTCGATATTCACCTTAATCAGGAATCTAGCGTTCTTTGCATCTCTATTGGCGTTATTTAGAACGGAAAAATAGCTGGTGCTTGCTATGGAGCGAGTGTCCTGTGGTGCTCTGGTGGTGTACCAAGAAACCGACTGCCCTAAGCTTTCATTTAAGGAAGACCTCAAGGCTTGAGCCAAATCTTTTGAAATGCCACTGGTAATATTTGAGTCCCATCCAATGTTCTCCACAATTATGCCCACCTCTTTCCTGTATCTGGGGCGGGAATTCGCGCAAACGTGCGCGCCGCGCGAAATGGATCGGACGAAAGTATCAATACCAGAATCGATCTCTCTGCCTTGCTGTAGCAGCCTGGGCATGGCGATTCCCGATACCTGTGTGCCTGTCTCATAGTAGGTTGATTCAGTGAGGGTTCCGTTTGAATCAATAAAGCCAGAGGAAGAAATAGAAAGCCCCGAATCGACTGATTGACTAATAATCTCCAGCTTAATCTTGTCTAGCAAGACCTCGGCCGAGAGCGAACTGGGTCTCGAAGTGCTTGAGTCTGCGCTAGCATTACCGCCAATCGTCGCAATCAGTACGAAGGTCAGGGCAATTTTCTTAGTTATTCTATTCATGACGATGGCGTAATCAGAACTCCCAAATTCAATTCACTTAGTCAATGCTCTGTAAATAGAGTTTTTTGAGGTCATTCGCGACGAGTTGGGGCAATGATAGAGTTACCTCATAAGTAGTGTCAGAGATCGGCTTTATGCTCTCTATTTCGGCACCATAAATAATTCCTTCGACCCGCGAATGGATGGTATCGCTCTGTATGACCAAGTCCCCAACCGTGGTAGATCCGTTTACGTAAAGGCCGTAGATCTGCTCCGAAAGTGATCGGTAAGCATCAATTTTTGACGCTCTGATCGCAAGCACACGCTGCTGACTCGGATTGCCATGCTGCGCGCCAATATCGGCGTAACCAGTTGCCGTGAGGCGCTCACTCTCAAGACGCATGCGCTCCGCTAGCGCGCTTACAAGTTCTTCATTGGTGGTTGCGCAACCCGAGGCAAGTAAGCCCATTGAAAGAGTTAGCAGAAATTTTCCAACAGTATTCCTGTGCATATCAGTGGTTGTCCTGGGTAATGGGTCTGTGTGCAATGATGGAAAAAAGTGGCCAAATAGTCGACGTAAGGCGGCACTGATTGAGTCAGATCACTGCAGGTTGTTTCTCCAATCGACACCGCCAGAATTTACTTTACTCAAAGATATAGAAAGCGAGAGAAATTCTGGCATGGTACTTGCTGCTAACACAGGGACTCTCAGATTAATTGCATGAAGAGAGCCCAAAATTAACATAAATGATTGATATATAAGTATAATTATGGAATCCACAGCACTGTCATTTTTGCGACAAGGCCTCAGTCAAACCAGTATGGCCAGCCTGGGCATGCCATTTATTGTGCTTTTGATCATGGCTATGTTGATCGTGCCGCTGCCTAGCCTGCTGCTTGATGTACTCTTCACGGTAAACATTCTCGTGGGACTGGTCATCATAATGGTCTCCATCAACGTCTCAAGACCTCTTGAATTTTCCTCATTCCCCTCAATCCTGCTCCTTGCCACTATGTTGAGATTGAGCCTGAATGTCGCCTCTACGCGCATCGTGTTAGTGAATGGCCATCAAGGTGCTGGCGCTGCAGGCAATGTCATAGAGGCATTCGGTGAGTTTGTAATTGGCGGCAACTATATTGTCGGCTTCATAATATTCATCATCTTGATGATCATTAATTTTATCGTCGTAACAAAAGGTGCTGGCAGGGTGTCAGAAGTGATAGCACGCTTCACTCTTGATGCGCTGCCCGGTAAGCAAATGGCAATCGATGCTGATCTAAACGCTGGGGTTATTGATCAGGAGGCAGCCAAACGCCGAAGAGAGGAAGTTTCTCAGGAATCTGATTTTTTTGGCTCAATGGATGGTGCATCAAAATTTGTGCGCGGGGATGCCATTGCTGGCATTTTAATTCTTCTGATTAATATCTTGGGAGGGTTGGCGATAGGTATCGGCCAGCACAGTTTATCGTTCTCACAGGCAGGCGAGATCTACGTGCTGCTGACAATAGGTGATGGCCTAGTTGCCCAAATACCCTCACTTCTTCTGTCTTTGTCAACGGCTATCATCGTAACAAGGGTTACGACCTCAGAATCAACTAGTGCGCAAGCAAGCAATCAGCTTGCCAGCCCTACTGCTTTAGCTATTGCTGCCGGCATTCTTATAATTTTGGGCTGCATACCTGGTATGCCCCACTTTATATTCCTAACTATGGGCGGCATGCTCGCAGTCATATCCTACTATCTCGGCCGCTCCCGCAAGGAACAAGAGGCCACCAACCAGATTGAGCAGCAAGTAGCTGCTGAAACTCCAGAAAATCCTGAAAATGATGAACTGGATTGGTCTCATATCGAACAAGTAGATCAGGTTGGTCTTGAGATCGGCTACGGTCTGATCCCACTTATCGACCAGGAATCTGGGGGAACCTTATTGTCTCGAATAAGAGGTATTCGCAAAAAACTCTCGTCTGAGCTTGGTTTTTTGATCCAACCTATTCGTATTCGAGACAATCTGGAAATAACACCCAATGCTTACAATATTGTCATTAATGGCGCAATCAGAGGCAAGGGTGAGGTCACTATCGGTAAGGAGCTAGCGATAAATCCTGGCCATATTTCAATTCCGCTGGACGGAACGAAAACTAATGAGCCTGCATTTAACCTTGATGCTTACTGGATCGATAGAAGTCAGAGCGACTTCGCCAAGACTGCTGGATACACAGTAGTTGATCCTGCTACCGCTATCGCAACTCATATGAATTCCATTCTTAAGAATAACGCCGACCAATTGCTTGGACACAGCGAAACACAGCAGCTTTTAGATCTTGTCACAGAAAGATCCCCTAAGCTGATTGAGGATCTTGTTCCAAATAAGCTGACCGTGGCAACTGTCACTCAGGTTCTGAAAAATCTGCTTCAAGAGGGTGTTTCTATAAGGGACAACCGCTCCATTCTTGACAATCTGCTCTCCGAATGTTCGAAGACTAAAGACGCTAATGAGCTAACAGCGCTGATCAGGCCGCATCTGGGCCGCAGTATAGTTCAAGACATTGTCAACGTGGGAGAGGAACTACCGATCATCACAATCGAGCAAAGTCTTGAAAATCTGCTCAACAACTCTTTAGGGGAGTCAGCTCAAACGAAAGATACTTTTCTCGAACCTAAGCTAGTGGATGCATTAGTAAATTCGATAGCCAATGAGAAACATGAAGCAGAGGAGAGAGGTTTTCCATCAGTACTGGTCGTATCTCCGACAGTGCGACCCTGGCTATCACGTCTTCTAAGGCAGCGACTGGGAAATTTATCGGTGCTCGCGTATACAGAAATCCCGGAAGATCAAGAAATTAGGGTTATTGGCAGAGTGGGAATACAAATGAATCAACCGCATGAGGCTGCAGCATGAAAATTGAAGTGATTTGGGCGCAAAGTCCGAAATCTGGCATCTCCAGAGCAACGTCTGTGTACGGAGACGACGCTGTTTTGCTGTCCAATAAGAAAATCGGACAGCGCTATCGACTGATGATAGGCGTATCAGAAACTAAGAGTAATAGCTCCGCTGGGCAGACGCCTCAACTGGTGAACAGCGTTAAGCCAACTCAAGTTAGAGAAAGAATCGATTATCAGGCTATTTCGCAAATGATTAAGGACGAAATAAAGTCTTTGCGCAAAGAGATGGTTTCTATGGCTGAAAAAACATCAGCAAATAATAGTAGAAGCCTGGAGTTTTTGAAACAGGCAGGAATTCCAGTCAATCTGCAAGGGCTTTTAATCAGCAAGGCAGAGGAAAATATGCCGCCTCAAAAGCTAATTAATGCTGCAAAGCGTAAGCTTTTTCAGAACCTGCCTGAGAGCACCGACCTTAACCGTGCAGTAAAAGTGCATACCTTATGTGGAAATTATGGGTCTGGCAAAACTACGGTGGCGGTAAAGATTGCGCTCAAGTTCATGTCGCTTTGCAAGGTACCCCCCATTCTCGTCAGCTACAAGCAAGCGCCTTCAGCCTCATCAGCGTTGATGAAAGAATTATCCGAGTCATTCAGTCTACCAATCTTTGATGTTCCAGATATTAAGACTCTCAGGATGATTGAAGAACAGCTTGTTGGAGACAGCATTCTGATCGTAGATACTTCAACAAGTAATGTTCTTGAAAATATACCGGAAATGGAGAACGCTCTCGAATCTGTGAATTTTCATTTGGTGAACGCGAGCGATTCCTTTTCAGCTTCGCAGGAATACCTGATTAACGCGGCCAAGTGGTCCAGCATTATCATCACCAGACTCGAGATGAAATCCAGCCGCTGGCCACTTATTGAGTCACTTGTGAATACGCAGGTACCGCTGTCTTTAGGCTCAGTTAGTCCAGATCTCAATAGCGAACTTGTGTGTGTATCCAAAAAGGATTTGGTCAACCAGCTAGATCAGGAATTTCGAAAGGCTCTTGTCTCAACAGTGCCTGAAGCATCATCAAACAGGGCCGCAGCCTAGTGATTTTTGTGAAGTATCTACCTAGTAAAGTAGAAAATTAAATTAGAACCAAGCGCGTCTATTTGTTGGCGTGTCCAAATTAGAAAGGTGAATTAATGAGTACTCGCGTTATAGGAGTAGCCAGTGGTAAGGGCGGCGTAGGCAAAACGACACTTATTGTTAATCTGGCATTACAATTAGCAGCGAAAGGCAAAAAAGTGTTGATCTTTGATGCCGATCTTGGGATGGCGAATGTGCACTTAGCTTTCATTAAGAGCATTCAGTATAGCCTCGCTGATGTATTAGATGGGAGTGTAAGTCTCAATGAAGCTCTAGTTAATGTCAGCAAAGGCATTGACCTTATTCCCGGAGGAAGCGGTGTTGAGAGAATAGCTGACATTGATGAAAATGAAGCGACGTCAATCGTGCAGGCTTTCTCAACCCTTGATGGGCGCTATGACTATATGCTCGTCGATATGTCAGCGGGCATTTCTGCGCAAGTGTTAACCTTTCTATCATGCGTACATCTGAAGATTATTGTTGGCACCGATGAGTTAGGTTCAATTTCTGACGCCTATGCGATAATCAAGATGCTTTGCAAGAAATACAGCCCAGAAAACATTATATATTTGCCCAACAGAGTGAGCTCACCTAGAGCTGGTAAAAAACTCTTTGATAGCATTAATTATGTGACCACAAAATTTCTTAACCAAAGTTTAGAGTATATAGGCTGTGTTTCGCAGGATGATCAGTATTGCCAGGCATGGGAATCGTCAGATCCGGACTGTAACCTCTCTCCAGCCACAAACGCCTATTCTGAAATTTTTTCGGTAGTAAGAAGTATTGAGCAACACCCGGTGTTTAAAACACCGGAGGGCACAAAGGGACTTCAATTTTTTCTTGATGGGTTTAGTGGGTAGTTAGTCAAATGCGAATGACATCAAAACACGATGAGTACCAATCTGTAAGTAACCTAGTCAGCGGTTCCGTGGATGTTTCTCAAAAAATTGGCTTGGTCAAAAAGATAGCCCTTTATCTCAAGGCCAGAGTGCCAGACTACATGGAAGTCGATGATATGATTCAGATCGGCATGGTGGGTCTGATGGAGGCGAGCAAGAACTATGACGCTGAGGTCGGCGTAAGTTTTGATGAATATGCCAAAAGGCGAATAAAAGGCGCAATTCTCGACGAAGTTCGCAAATCTAGCAGGCTCTCGAGACTGGCTGTCAAGAATATGAGAGAGTACAACGAGACAAAAAATACGCTCACTAACCAATTAAAACGCGACCCATCGAATGCTGAAATCGCGAGTTCTATGGGTATTTCCGTGCCAGAGCTGGAGAAGAAGAGAGCTCATGCAAGTCAATTCAATATCGTACATATTGAGGAGGAAACTGCGGAATGGGAAGCCGCATTTGAGGACGAACACGCTAATCCGATGCTGACTATGGAGCAGTCAGAGTTATCAGACAAGTTACTGGAAGAAGTATCCAAGTTAGATGAGCGGTCAAAACTTGTTATTTCTCTGTATTATCGCGACGAGCTGAATATGAAAGAAATTGGCGCCGTTATTGGTGTCAACGAATCTAGAGTGAGCCAAATTCTGAGCTCAACAGCCAAAAATTTGCGCCAAAGCCTGGTTTAGATTATTGCTTCTACAAATATCGCTTTTCTCTTTACTCGCCACGCTCGAAAATTACATAACCGCTTTCTCCATCAGCAGCTTCGAGATAGTCTCACTCTAAATCTTCGCTAGCAGAATTTTGATCCTCATTCATAAGATCAGATACTAACTCATAGTACTTTTCTCGTTCCAAAACAACGATAGCGTTCAGTGTTTTCTCAAGCTCCTCAAGCTGTGCGTTTGATTGAATAACGCGCCTTATCTCAAGTGACATGGCACGATTGGAATCACTCAAAGCGCCAAATTTGTCATCAAATCCGGCCACAGTGTGCTGCAGCTCTTGCACTTGAATATCCAGGCCGTTCCTGTGTTCCTCGAGTCTCAACCACATTTGCTGCAAGGCAATATCGAGAGCGCCCTCAAACCCAAGAATTTGGTTCTCGAGACTCGCGGACGTGATCCCCGCAAGGTCAATATCTTCCTGAAGCTTTCCTATAAGAGAATCCATGAGAACAAAAGATTCAATCCGTTCATCTAATGCAAGCGTTGTGCTTCTCATGTTGCTGTTTATAGACAGGTTGTAGAGTGAGGCGATCAGGGACCCAAGACTAATTACCCCAACCATTGCAACCGCGGCTATCGACCGTTTCCACATTTTTACTCGCTTCGTTTCATCGACTACAAAGCGGGTTTCAATAGATGAACCAAAACCGGCAACCTGCTTCTTCAGGTCTTCGAGCGCCTGGTGTTCGACACCACCTTCCTCCTTAATTGGATCGACGCCTTCGGCAGCTTCCGCTTGTGGATTACCGCTCTTTTGGCTGGGGCTCTCGTCTACGTTCTCAAGATTGCTGTCTTCGCTCATAGTATTTTCCCAAACCCTGCGACGACGCCAAGCAAATCGGCTCGCCGATACACAATTCAACTGTCATTCCCGCATTTGCGGTCCTAAACCGCCAATCGACACATGTCGACGTAATATTAGCCTACGCGTGTGGAATGATTGAAAAAAGCAGGAGAGTGCTCAGACCATATTTCCCGACTCGTCAAAAAGCATAGAATCCGGGAGTTTAACTTCTGGCTTCCTTGGCTTTGACCCATCCTTTCGTAGTTCTGCGAGCTGATAGACATACGCAATGACTTCGGCCACAGCCCTGTAGAGTGGCATGGGTATTTCCTGATTTAGATCCGTCGTAAAATAAAGCGCTCTAGCAAGGTACGGAGCCTCAAATATTGGAATCGTGTTGTCTGCAGCTTTACTTCTTATGGTAGCAGCAATAAAGTCGGTGCCCTTGGCCAAAACGATGGGCGCTTTAGTTCCACCAGGCTCATACGAAAGAGCAACCGCGAAATGATTTGGGTTGGTTACAATTACATCGGCGTCTGAAATTGCGTGCATCATTTGGTTCATCGCTACCTGACGCTGACGCTCACGAATTCTGGCTCGCACTTCAGGCCTTCCCTCTGTTTCTTTGAACTCATCTCTTAACTCTTTTCGTGTCATCTTGAGTTTGTTCTTGAAACTAATGATCTGATAAGGCAAGTCTATTGCTGCGATTAACAGTAATGTTAAGGTAACCAGTAAGATGCCCCATATCAGCAAGTCAAGGCCCGACCGAATGGCGAGCTTAGCTGGTAGCAAATTAAGAAAGAAGATCTGATCATTAACAAAATAAACTATGCCTGTGATGGTAGCTGAGATAAGCAACAGCTTCGCAAGGCTTTTAGATAACTCGATGAGGCTGCGGACACCAAACATCCGGCCCAAGCCGCTTAACGGATTTAGTTTTGAAGCTTTTGGCAAGAATGCCTTGATCGAAAACCCAATCCCACCTGTAAAAAATGCCGTAACAATCGTCAAAAATACCGTCATGACTAGGAGTGGCGCGATAATCGCCAGGCTTCGAAGAAAAAGGTCTCCAAGCACACCAAGGACTAAGCCTGGAGTGGAGATTAGAGTACTGTCAAACCGCAGAGCGCTATTGAATAGCCGGAGAAAGTTTTCTCCAGCTATTGAACCAAAAAAGTACATCACGACAGCGACGGAAATCAGAAGCACTGCGATCGAGGTATCTTGGGAGCGTAAGAACTGACCCTCCTCACGGGCTTTTTCAAGTCTTCGCTCGGTCGGCTCTTCTGTTTTTTCTCCCTGATCCGATTCTTCCGCCATGTTAGATCACCAAAATCAGATCGAGCTGTTCAAGCGCATTCAACCAAAACTCCTGGATAAGTTGGAGGATGCCGGGTAGCGCAAAGGTCAGAAGAATCATGCCTACAAGAATAATCGCTGGAAACCCGACAGCTATTATATTTAGGGATGGAGCAGATCGGGTGATTATGCCTAAGCCGATATTGACTAATAGCATGGTGACAATTAGCGGTAGTGCGATAAGTAGCCCACCAGAAAATATTAGTGGCGACCAGTCAATTATGGCTTGCACCAAAGCGTCAACAGGAATGGGCGTGCCTATCGGAAAGCTCTCAAAGCTGCTGAAAAGAAGCTCTATCATCACCAAATGACCGTTGATCATAAGAAAAATGAGCGTCGACAGTATAATCAAAAATTGAGAAATAACTGGCACGTTGCCTAGAGTAGGATCAAACATATTGGCCATACCTAATCCTGCGGAATTTGATATGGCCTGCCCCCCTAAAGTAATCGCAGCGCTAACTAGTTGGAGACTAAATCCAAGAGCTATGCCTATTGCCGCTTGTTGAAGGATCTGCATCAGACCGTCGCCTGTTAGCGGGTCAAAGGCCGCCGACTCGAAGTAGCTGAGGTATAGAACTGTCAAAAGTGCCGAAAGAGCAATTCTGAATCTTATGTTTAGTGCCTCAATTGAATAAAATGGAGAGGCAAGAAGAAATGCGGAAATTCGAGTGAATGGATAGAGGAAAATATAGAATAACTCTATTATCTCGGGGATAGAATAAATCATCACTGAAGATAAATTGGAAGGTTTTCGAGTAGACCCTGAAAATACTCTATCAGTGTGAGAATTTGCCACCCACCGAACAAGAAAAGTGTAGCCACCAGCACGATCAGTTTGGGAATAAAGCTCAAGGTCATTTCTTGGATTGAGGTTGCTGCCTGAAGTATGCCTATAATCACGCCTACAAAAAGAGTTCCCCCCAACAGAGGGGCCGCAATTAGCATAGTAATAATTAGTGCTTCTCGCCCTACGGTGACTACATCTGCGATATTCATTTAGCCCCCAAAACTACCTGCCAATGACTGCATGATCAGTATCCAACCGTCAGCTAATACAAAAAGCATTAGTTTAAAAGGCATAGATATCATCATTGGGGACAACATCATCATACCCATTGACATCAAGACACTCGCAACCACCAGATCGATAATGACAAACGGAATATAGATTAAGAACCCTATCGTGAACGCAGTTTTTAACTCCGAAGTCATAAAGGAGGGAAGCAAGATGCTCAAGGGTAATTCCTCACCCGAAACATAATCATAACCGGCGATATCACTGAACACAGAGATATCATCTTCCCGCGTTTGGGTCATCATGAACTCTCTCAGGGGTTGCTCTGCAACAGCAACGGCTTGTTCAGCACCTATCTGAGATTCCAGGTAAGGGGTGATAGCTTCATCATAAATCTGGCTAAATATAGGAGCCATTACAAAAAAAGTCAGGAAAAGTGAGATTCCAACAAGTACAGTATTTGGTGGAGTTTGTGCTGTGCCGATCGCTTGCCTAAGAAGAGACATTACAATGATTATCCGAACAAAAGAAGTCATCATTATAAGTAGTGACGGCAGCAGTGTGAGCACCGTCATTAAAATAAGAATTTGTAGGGTTAAGCTGTACTCTGTGCCATCAGCTGTTTCATTTACACTGATTGCAGGGAGGCCGACCTGAGCACTAAGGGGGAAGCTTACGAGCAGGAGTGACGCAAGGCAAAATATCAATGCAACCGGCGATATAAATGATTTTTTGGGACCCATAGGGCCGCTCTTCTTAATTGAGACCATACAGCTACTGAGGCTCACTTTTTGGCTGTTTTGGTTCGGTTTTCGCTGTCCAGATAGTTGCGATATTTTCTCCTGCAACTGCGATAAGAGAGGTATGGGTGTCCGTTTCAACTAGAAGCAATTGGGTTTTCAGTGCCATTCTATGCTGTGCGATGATTCGAATCTGGCTTTGTTCATGCTGAGTGAAATTTGAAGAATATCTCTTCAGCAGCTGGAAAAAGACCAGCATGGCCACCCCCACTGCAAGCAGCGATAGGGCCATATTAGTGAATATACCAGCTTCCATTTGCCGTCCCTGAGAAATTCAGCAAGATCAGTCGGACGCACAACCCGAATGTTGCAGTCACCAAGTAATATTTACTTTGTGATCAGCTAAAACGATCAGCTTTGGGCACAATCTGCGTAAGCTTAATTCCGTAATGCTGATCTACTAAAACTATTTCGCCTGTTGCTATCAACGTATTATTCACGAACACCTGCAAAGGCTCCCCTGCTGCCGAATCCAACGGCACTACGGAGCCCTTATTCAGACCCATTAATTCGCTGATTTTCAGTTTCGTACTACCCAATTCAACAGATACCGAGACAGGAATACTGTCTAGCAAAGCCTGGTCTACAGAATTTGACTCTGACATAACAGCCCCACTTCCCATAGTATCGGCAACTTCTGCAGCCCCTTCACCCGAGGATCTTGAGCCGACAGCCCCTCGTGATACTGATTCTTCATTATTCATCTTAAATCCTTGCTCTAAACTGATTCATGATTCGTTTACGGAGTCAATTCTGACCGCAACGAGATCTCCAACCCTGCCGGATGTCCCCGAGAATAGCGGAACGCCTTCAACACTAATTTCTAGAGAGTCTCTCTTGGAGAGTTTGAACTCATCACCTACTTTCAAATTCGACAGTGCGCCCAGTGTCGTTGTGAATTCACCAAATCGTGCTTTCAGATCAACTTCTAGCTCAAGGCATGCTCTGTGTAATTCGGCAGACCACCCTGTGCTGTCTTCTGATTCACGATCTTCTCCTCCTATTTTTCTAGCATGAGCTTGTGTGGGGGCTCGCACTGAGGCTAAAGGATATACAATAAGTATTTCCCCAGAAACATCTCCTATAGACGCTTGAAATTGCGACGCAACTACAAGTTCTTCGGCATTGAAACATTGGAGTTTGGCTGGATTATTAGCTGACCTGCCTTTTTCAAAACTCGGTGTGGCAATTGGTGCCCACCCTTCCTTCAACGCGCTGGATGCCAGCGTGACCACTATATCCACTATAGCTTCCTCTGAACCTGCAAATGAGCGCTCAGGAGAAAACCCTATTGTGCTTACCCCTACCCCACCAAAAAATCTATCTAGAGAGTCAAAGATTATTCTGGAATTTATAAGAACCAGCGCCTCACCTTCCAATGGGTCCAACTGCAATGAAGTTGAGGCAATCGGAAAAGCAGTTTTCTTCATTAGCGCTTCAAAGCTTTTTACTTCAGTGACAGCGTACTCAATCTTTAGCGGAATATTCAGTACGCTTGAAACACTTTGTTCGAGGCGCACATTTACTTTTTTACAGATTGTATCGAATACTTCCCCTTCGATACGCGCATTACTATGCTGGCTAGCAAGATCATGCTTAACGACCTCAGCAGACTCACCGTTAATCAGCTTAGTTAGATGATCATCGCTGCGCGTGCTCTGGAGCGCTTCCAGCTCTTCCTGTGTAAGTTTTTCGTATTCCTCAGCCATGCTAATTCCGCTTTTTATTGGACTAGAAATTCTGTGAACAGCACCAGATCAACGCCGCTGTATATATTTTGTTCCTCAAGAACTGCATTGGCAACATCACGCAGTCGCGCTGCTGTATCTTTTCTAAAATTTTCCGAGGTAATGCTACGACCCTCAATCTTGGCTAACTCCTCAAGAAAAGCGGCCCTTATTCCGAATTCATGTGCGGAAAAGTCACTGACCATGGTTTGTCCGTAAGGAGTTCGAAGCGCGAGCTTTACTTGCATCATTAGATCGGAATCCATCAGATTGACCAGGAATGGCGCTTCGAGCTGGAGATATAGCGTTTCACCAATCTCCGGCTCGATAGGCCCCTCTGTCTCGCTCGCGACACCTTCTGGCGGCTCGTCACCCGAATTCATCAGGTAGTAACCGGTCCCCGCACCTCCCGCCAGTAACACTACGATCCCGATAGCAATGAGTATTTTACCTTTACCACCGGTATTCTCGTCGCCTTCAGCGCTCTCGGTATTTTCTTTCTTGGGTTTTGCCATAATGCTCTAGTCGCCTATGCGAAGGTATCAATCGATGAGGACGACGATCTGTCGATAGTCACGCCAGACCTATCTTGCTCCGACTCTGGATTTTCTCTGTTCCCCGAATTCATTGATAAATTGTTGGCTGTCATGTCGGGATTGTTACCCTGGTTTCTCCCGAATGAAGAGTTTTGGTCAGCTTCCTCTGAAACATTGAAGGAAAATTGGCCCTTGTGTTCGGAGGATAGCTGCTCGCGCAAACTTGCCGAATTGGAATGGAGTAGCCTTGCCACTTCAGTTGTCTCAGGCCGGAGCGTGACCTGTAGATCCCTATCCTTGGTGAATAAAAGATCTACCTGAATTTCTCCAAGAGATTCAGGAGTAAGAACCATCTTCACGCTTACATTTTTACCAGAAAAAGAACTCACTATTTGATTCTTTATGATATTTCTAAGACCTTGCTGCAATGCTTCAACATCAAGGGTACGGTCAGTTGGGGTAACCCCAATTCGTGGAACAGATTCAGCCTCGCTTGCGCGCGTCTCAAGTAGTTGTGATAAACCGCTTGATCCAAATTCTGACTGATCTCCAACCACTGCGTTTACGCCGGTATTTGATAGAGTTGAAATTAAATCTGGCTTGATTTGGAGCTGACTAGATTTTCCCAAATATATTGCTCGATCTTGACCCTTTATTGACGCGTCAACACTTGCGTCTTTTTCTGCTCGTTTGCTAGTTTGCCACTGCTCTTTTTCGACGAGGTTGAATGTCGCGGCTCTTGACAGACTCTTATCAGATGAAAAACCCTCGGCAGACGTTTGCTCACTCTGATGCCGGCCCGCGAGAATCGTTAATTGTGGTACTGTTTTTTTGTCTGATTCAGATAAATTTGAACTCCCAATCAGAATAGCTCTCTTGCTCCCCAGAGTCATTTGATTCAGCGCTGGCTGCTTAGGCGGCAAAAGCGGCAAAACATTGCCGCTTTGTTGCGCTGATTCCTCGTTCGCACTGTCTTCAGATTCATCGCTGTCAGGGGTCATTTCATCTTTACCAACCAGGGGTCGGCTTTCAGTGGAGCGGTGAGATCCGCTTTCCGCCAACCTTTTCATGGTAGCTGAAAAATCGTCAGATCCCCCGTTTGACGCGGCCTCACGGGATTGTGCCGACGACTCAATCTCGGTGATGATGTTCTGTAAATCAAAATGAGTGTTTATCATATTCCAGTATCTTTAGGAGCCTGATTGGCAGGCTTAGGGTTTCGTCATTCTGCTAGACTATGGTTTGTTAATACTTGTCAGCAATTAATGTGCCAGTTATTTAAGCGTCTGCTGAGCGCGCACATAACTGCCTAAGAATAACTCCTCATTGTTCTTGCGCTCGAATTTATCCGTTTCTGCTAGCGTCTCTCTCGCACGGGCATCTGCCATTTTCTGGTATTTTGATTGTTCAATATGGAGCCTGCGTATATGTCCTTGAACCCTGCTGCATTCGCCGTTGCAACACTGCAGTGCCGCGGTCAGTTTGTCCTTGGCAGCAAACAGTTGTCCTAGAAATTCGCTTATTGCCCTGTGCCGAGTCAAATCAATATGAACATGACCGCTGTTTTTTAAATCAGCTGAATACTCGGCTATATAACCATCAAGGCTACTGATTTTCGAAGATAACGCTGAGGTGCGGCGTTGAAGTTCTGCCAAGCTGGACGATAGCTTGGTCATCTCCAGATCTTTCTTTTTAATCATGATGTCGCAGACTGCCTTATTCATGATAGCTCCTGCCCAAGCTCTGAGAGTTGATCAAGGGTTTGCGACAGAGAAAAGGCGTCATCGTGTTCTTGCGTGAGAAATCTATTTATCGCTGGCTTGAGCTTGATCGCAAGATCTAGCTCTGGATTGGACCCCGCCTCATATGCGCCGATTTGAATGATGTCTTCATTCTGACTATACAGAGACCACAGTCTCCTAATGGCTCTAGCTAAAAGTGTATGTTCTTTGCTAACAATCTTGTCCGCAACCCTGGAAATCGAGCCCTCTAAATCTATTGCTGGGTAGTGAGACGCGTCCGCGAGTTTGCGTGATAGCATTATCTGGCCGTCTAGAGTCGCGCGGGAAATATCTACAATAGGGTCGGATCTGTCATCATTCTCGGCAAGAACCGTGTAGAAAGCTGAAATGGAACCCTCAGAAACTTTGCCCATGCCCACGCGTTCGATCAGGCTCGGCAGCAATCCGAAAACCGAAGGTGGATAACCTTTTGTTGTTGGAGGTTCACCAATCGCTAGTCCGATTTCACGCTGCGCGTGGGCAACGCGTGTGAGGCTATCGACTAGCAGCAATACATTCTTGCCTTGTTCTCTATATCGCTCGGCGATGGTGTGGGCCAGTTTTGCAGCTTTCACTCTGCGAACCGGTGATGCACTGACAGGCTCGGCTATGATCACCGATTTCCTAAGCCCTTTTTCGCCAAGCGTTTCTGTTACAAACTCCTTCACTTCCCTGCTGCGCTCTCCAATCAGAGCGATTACAACAACATCTGCAGCAGTGTTTTGAGCGAGCATCGCGAGAAGCACGCTTTTGCCAACGCCCGAACCGGCTATTAAGCCCATTCTTTGTCCTTTCCCAAAGGTAAAGCACGAGTCAATCGCTTTAACGCCTGTTTCCAGGGCTTCTGAAATACTGGCTTTCTCTAAAGCACTATTTTGTTGGGATTCGAGGCTTACCGATTCCTCGTATTTCAGATCGCTCATCCCATCGATAGGATGACCTATGCCGTCTATGACTCGGCCCTGTAACTTAAGGCTAAAACTACCAAGAGGTTTTTCTGATTTGAGTACAACCCTGGACCCCGGTGAAATTCCTTCTATACTCTCAAGAGGCATGAGAAACAGCAGGTCGCCGTCAAATCCTATGACTTCACACAACAAATCGCTATGGCTATTTTGCGATTCAATTAGGCATTGAGCTCCGATAGGTGCTGAGATGCCGACGGCTTCTATTGTTAGACCAACTATCCTCTTAACTTGACCGACGATGGTACAGCTTGGGGTCTCAATATGCAGATCAAGGCCAGCTAGCGCCTCATGAAAATTAAAGTGTCCATTTTGATCAGTCGAGATCATTCTTAATTACCTGTTGGACCACGTTAGCTAATCGCTCCTCTGAGAGGTCCGTGATTAGTCTATCATTCATTTCAGCGTAACTGCTGCCTCTGCTCAGTTTACGATCCTCCATGAATTCAACATTACTATGCTTCTTTCTAAACTCGACCGACACTTTTTTGAAATCTTCCGGCGACAGAAAAAGCCTCACAGGCTCGTCTTTAATCTTGCTTAGCGGGGAGAGAAGCTCCTCAGCTATTTTTTCAATAGATTTTTCTGATTCTTCAAGATCTACTTTCAATACCGCTTCTGCAATACGCACTGCCAGCTTTTTGAGAGGCATATAGAATTCTTGGGTATTACAGTGCCCTTCGTTTAGAGCGTCAAGCAACGTAACTAACTGCTCTGATTGTGATTCAAGCTCTTCACGGGCTGCCGCTTTACCTGCTTCAAACCCCTTGTCGTACTCATCTTCAAGAATTTGAGAACTTTCATCTAAGGCTGATTTTTGCCCAGCTTGCTCTTTTGTATTTGGCATGAAAGAAGGAGTATTCGGCGAGCCCACTTCATTAATCTGGGTCGAACTTTCATCCCCTGGATTCCACACCTGAAAATTGTTGAACTGACTTACATGGAGAGAGAAATAATCATCAACTACAAAATCTCCCTGAGCCTCAGGTTTTGATTCGGATACAGAGGGCTCTTCAGCGGGAGATTGGTTATACGAACTCATTACCACCTCCAGACAGCATTATTTCTCCTTCTCCGGATAATCGACGCGCAACCCGCATTATTTCCTTTTGAGCATTCTCAACTTCTGAAATTCGGATGGGGCCAGTTGCCTCAAGATCATCAACGAAAATATCACGAGCACGCTCGGACATGTTGTCTAGGAAAACTTCCTTAATGACTTCATCAGCGCCCTTCAAGGCAGGAATTAATAGTTCATTGTCGAGCTCCCGAATCAAGGTTTGCATGCTCTTGCTATCCAGATTCTCCAAGTTCAGGAAGGTAACCATGTTTTCCTCAATTTCCTCGGCAAGTTTCTGATCCCGGGCACCAACAGACTCAAGGATGCTTGACTCAATGTCCGAGCCTGAGAAATTAAGTATTTTTGCCGCAGCCTCGATGCCGCCAAAAGAAGCAGCATTAAGATTCGATTTCTTCAAAAATTGTTCTTTGAGGACCTGCTCTAATCTCGCCATAGCGGATGGTTGAATGCTGTTTAAAGACGAGATGCGAGCGATCACATCTGAACGAACTTCTTCCGGCAGCATTTTCATGAGAGCGCCAGCAACATCATGATCCAGAACTGATAGCACCACAGCAATAATCTGCGGATGCTCGTCTTCGATTGCTGTATAAATCTCTTCAGCATCCATCCAATGGAGCATTTCCAAATTTTTTAGCGACTGTTCAGGAATTATTTTTTCCAATGCTGCCGAAGCTCGCTCTTCCCCAAGCGCCTGATTGAAAACGTTCTGCACATATTCAGAATTACTTAAACCAAGGTCCGACATTTGTGATGTAGAGGAAAGAAATTCCAGCAGGACTGCGCTTACCAAGTCTTTTGGTAAACTCGCGACTCCAGCCATCTTTTTACCTAAGGTATGAACATCCTTAGGATCAAGATGCTTAATTACCTTTGCAGCGTATTCTTCACCTATCAGAAGCATAACGATTGCCGCCTTATCTGCCCCAGAGAGTTCCGAGATTCTCGTCTCTAGGTCTGCAGGGTCTGACAATCTTTCGGTTTTTTTGTCCGCTGTCGTGCTACTCGTCATAGTGTTATGGCTCCATTAGCCTCTAACCATCTCTCTGATTGCGTTTGCCACTTTTGCAGAATCTGTGTTTGCAGCCTGTCTGACCAAACCAATCCTCTCGTCATATCCGTACTGCTGAAATGGTGGTCCCGCTGGAGTAGCATTCCCTAGCATGCGGTCACGTGATTCAGCCTCTTTGCTCTCATCGCCCTTTGAGAGCACTGATGCAAGCGCTGGCCTTACTACAAATACAATGGCCAGGGCGAATACAAACACCGCGCCGACCATCTGAGCAATAGACAGCAAGGAAGAGTTTTCATACCAGGGAGTTGGGATTTCCTCAATCTGTGCTAGCTCCATGAATGGGGACCCCATGACGAGGACTTGATCTCCACGAGCCTCGTCGAACCCTATTGAACTTTTAACCAGATCAGCAAGCTGCTCTGTACTAATCGCGGGCAATGAACCAGCTGCGCCATCTGCCGTGGTTCCAAGAACCTTCTGGTTGATAACTACGGCTACTGATAACCGCGTGATTGTTCCAACTGCATTTCTTGAATACTTGATGGATCTATCGAGTTCGTAATTGCGAGTAGTCCGCTCACTAGTAGGCTCTGACGGCGCGGCGGGAGCAGCGATTTGCTCTAATTCCGGAACGTTATTCACTATAGCTGTGTCGTTGGGGGCAATATTTGACTGCGCGCCAGGAATGCCGCCAACTCCTGAATTACCAAGCCTGCGGTCAATCGATACCACTTCTGACCGAGAGATAGGACCTCTTCCGGCCTCATCGTAAACTTCGGAAGTCGTTTCAAATTCGGAAAAGTCTATCATCACATCGACGTCTGAATTGACATTTTCGATGCCTACGATGGGTGCCAGAAGCTGCTCAATCCTTGATTTATAGTCACTTTCTATGGAGCGTTCATATGTTGTTTGCATATCCGCCATACGGAGTGCAGGCGACATACTCATGGTCAAAAGATTGCCCTGCTGATCCACAACGGAAACGTCTTCTACGGCAAGATATGGAACGCTCGATGATACCAAATTTGTGATTGACTGCACGTTCGACTGAGTGATCACCCGCCCTGGGTGAGCGATCACAACCACTGAAGCTTTTGCCGGCACGCGATTGCGTACATATGAGCTTTGTCTGGGTGCTGCAAGATGTACCCGTGCAGATTTGATTGAAGATATCTGCACAATACTTTTTGAAAGTTCAATTTCAGTAGCAGCCCGATACTGGGCCTCTTCCATGAACTGACTTGTGGTCAGGGATGATTGCTCATTGAAAATGTCGAGCGACTGTGAGGTGCCAGGGTCAGCGAAACCTGCATTCGCCAGCATCATTCGCGCCTCATAATAGCGATCTGAGGGCACCATGATATCACCAGTCCTATCATCCAGCTGAACCGGTAGTGCTGCACCAGCTAGCACGTTAAACGCCTCACTTTTCTCGGATTCTGGCAAGTTCGGAAACAAGGGCCTGTAGTTTCCAGTATCAAGCCAATTATAGAATAGCAGCAGCGCGAACAGCGTCATAACCACGATCAATCCTGGCAGGGACCGCTGCAAGAGCTGAAGTGCTGAGCCATTTAGTTGATTAGCTGATGCTGCAGCATAGGCGGCATTGCTAATCATGTTAGTGTTCTGCGTTTCGATTAACGCATCAGACGAAGCTGCTATTGGTGTGCCGGGTAAAGCTTGTTGAGCGGTAGCCACAGGTATTTCCTCAATTATGCGATAGCCTTAATTATAAGTTACACGGGCATATTCATTATTTGTTCGTATGCTTGTAAAACCTTGTTGCGTACTTGTAGCGTTGTTTCAAAAGCAAGAGATGACTTTTGCATCTCTAGGACCACTTCAGTAAGTGGTACGTCCTCTCCAGCGAGATAAGCATTGCTTAATGCGCTCGCATTGCTCTGGGTTTCGCTAACGCCGGCAAGAGCCTCCGACATCAATTCTGAGATTTCAGAGCCAAAACTAGATTTTCCTGTGACAGCGCCATTGGCTGCTTCGGCAGAACTAGTCTTGCGTGAATCGCCAATCTGAGATTGATAATCCTTTATTTGGGCAAGCAGGGCGCTGGCTTCTGAATTAATTTTCATGGTATTTGCTCTTAGTCAGTTTTGTTACACACGGGCATAGGCGGCGGGCACGGGCATGCCTAGGTCTCGAAGTTTGTTAATCTTATATCGGAGGGTTCGCGGGCTAATACCGAGTTTTTCAGCCGCTTTGCTTCTGTTGGAAGTCACGGCCATAGCAGCAACAATATTTTGAAATTCTAGTTCGTTGCGAAGATTACTGATAAGTAAATCACTGCGAGGCTCTACAGATTGAGCTTGTTTTTTTTCCGGCGAGCTGTCGCCTTGTTGCAAATGATCATAGTCATCGGCGGCGCTGCTAACGTTTTTTTCAGACTCGCCAGACGGTATTTCTTCTTCATCGAACATAATGTCATTATGGGTGATTTCTTTACCATCGCACATGATGAGTGCTCGGCAGATGACATTTTCAAGTTCGCGAACGTTTCCTGGCCAAGCATAATTTTGCAACGCCATTTTTGCGCAGGCGCTCAGCCGAGGGAAAGGTCTTGATGAATGCTTCTGAATCAGAACATGGGACAAGGCCTCTATGTCCTGCTTGCGCTGGTTAAGCGGCAGCTGCGTGAGTCTGAATCCGCTTAGACGGTAATAAAGGTCCTCTCTAAACAGTTTCAGAGAAACTGCTTGTTTTAAATTGACGTTAGTCGCCGCGACTATCCTGGCATTAACGTTGATAGGCGTTGAGCCTCCGACGCGGGTGACCTGTTTTTCCTGGAGCACTCGAAGTAGTTTTGCCTGCAGATCTAATGGCATTTCACCAATTTCATCTAAAAATAATGTACCCCCACTAGCTTGTTCGAAATAGCCTTTGCTCACGCCGTGGGCGCCGGTAAACGCACCTTTTTCATGACCAAAAAGCATGTCCTCCGCGAGTGACGCTGGAATGGCTGCACAATTCAGGGCGACAAAGGGGCCATCTGCCCTTGGCGAAGACTCATGAATCACTTTAGCAATGATCTCCTTCCCCGCGCCGGTCGGGCCGCTGACTAACACGGGAACGTCTGTTTTGGCGACTTTGCATGCAAGCTCGAACAAAGCGATGCTCTTTTCATCTACAAACACAAATGGCTGCTCTAGCGAGTCCGCTTGATTTTCAATAATTTCGTCTTTTAACTGATACATCTATCAACTCCAACAAGTCGTCTCGCTAACGAATGCAAATAGCAGGCCAATATCAAAATATCTATATAAAACAATGAATAAAGTGAGTTATCCGGATAATAAGACTCGTATGAATAGTAGATTGTCATTTTTTTTACACTGTATGATTGGCCATGTTACTTCTATCGAATTCTGTAAAATAACTGCTGTATCGCAAAGACATTGTGTTGGCGCAATGCGCTCTTTTTGCTAGAGCGCAATGACAAGGTTCAATGAATTCTAAGTGAACCCAGGCGCCTCTTTCGATGAAACACAGCGGTGCAAGTGTAATGCTGATTGTAGGCTCGAAAATGCAGCCTGAAACTACATGGGTTAAAAAACCACTAAAAATCAGCATGTTAGTGACGAAAAAGACAGGCAAGCAAAGTTAGGCGTCAGCCATTATTCTGCTTATCAAGTTTTTGTATCAACGTGGTACGTCCCAGGTTCAGCAATTTTGCTGCTTGAGACACGTTTCCTTCACATTGGTCGAGTGCAACGCGGATTAGATTGGCTTCGATTTCATGCAGCAGATTTTTAGCTTCAATACCGCCGTCTGGAATTCTGCCCATGGATTCTGAGAGGCGGACAATTCGCTCGACTTCACTCGCTGAGCGAGCACTTGAGTTTTTGGCTGGGATCACCGGGTACGGAGCTTGCGCCTCGAACCCCAAATCGTAGACGTTATCATCGGAGTCACCCGACAGAGCCATTGCCTGTGTCTGTGTCTTGGCCTCGATATCATGAATAGAAGATGGCGTGCTCGCTGCTGAGTTATTACGTAGCTCCTGAAGCTTCTTTGGCAAAAATGCATCTGGAAGCTCGTAAATATCAACAGTATCGGAGGGTGACAAAACGCTGAGTCGCTTTACCAGATTCGCCACTTCCCTGACGTTTCCTGGCCAATCGTATCTAGCGAGCAATCTCATGGTTTCAGCGGTAAAGCTTATCGTTTTTTTATCTGAGTTTTGAGCCGCAAAGTGATGACATAGCTCCGGAATATCGGCTCTTCGCTGTCGTAGGGGCGGAATATTAATCGGTATCACATTCAGCCGATGGTAAAGGTCTTCACGGAATTCCCCTCTCTCTACCATGCTCTCCAGATCCTGGTGGGTTGCCGCGACAATGCGGACGTCGATCTCTACCCCCACCGAGGCACCCAGCGGCACTACTTCTCTCTCCTCCAGGACTCTGAGCAATTTAGCCTGCAGTTCAAGCGGCATGTCACCTATTTCATCGAGAAAAAGGGTGCCGTGATTGGCGAGCTGGAAGCGTCCAACACGGTCAGCAACGGCACCAGAAAAAGCCCCTTTTTTGTGACCAAAGAGCTCACTCTCAAGCAGCTGTGCGGGAATTGCAGCACAGTTGATACCAACAAATTTTTCATCGCAGCGATCAGAGAGGCGGTGCAGTTCACGCGTCACGACTTCCTTGCCAGAGCCAGATTCACCCTGAACCAGAATTGAAGCATCAGAACGGGCGCACAGGGCAATCATCTGAGTCAGCTGGATAGTCTCATCGCAGCACCCAATGATCGCCGTGTGTCTGCCGCTACGATGGCGGTTTGAGTGCGCTGTGCCTCTGTTTGATGCGGGCATATTTTCTTTCCAACTCTGTATCAAGGTATCAACGTCACACAACGTGAGGTTATTTGTCGTCATGTGTGCCCTAATACAATCCATTATCCGTGCCAATCCCGGGAAAAAATCACAACCTGTTGTATTTATTAAGGTAATTAGTATTTTTTGCAGTGCTTTTGGCGAGGAAGATAATGATGAAAGGACGTAACTTATGTATCAAAGTTGTATCAAAGTTGTATCACCGAGGAGACGTGATCGAGGATCTGTTACGAGCGCATCGAGAGGGTATGAGCGCTGGCGCTATGCAAGCTTGATGAAAAAACTACTTGACTCGGCTCGCCGCATTTGACTCGAGCCAACTTGTTGCCATACACAGGACAGCTCAGGTGATTTTCGGCAGCAGCTGTCCTCTGGCTTCGCGATGTGGAATTGCCTGACAGGGGTGGGGCGTAGCGCGATTTAAAGCTATCGCTGAGAAGTGCTTCCGCTCACAGGCATTTGATTCCAGGCTTCGCGTATCTGATCAATCAATCCCTTAACCTCCTGTATTGCCTCGCTCTCGCTGCGCGCGTGGGCCTGCGTTAGTTGACGTATACAATAATCGTAGAGCGAATCCAGAAGTCGAGCAAGTTCACCGCCTTTACCGTGGTCTAAAGTTGAGCGCAGCCCGAAAAGAATTTTTTGTGCTTTCGAAATGGCCTCTCCGCGCCCTGATATATTACCAGTCTCGAAGTGATATTCAGCTAGGCAAAGGTTGTCGACTACCCCGCTGAAAAGCATATTCACTAAAGAGTGGCTATCCGCATATTCTGCGGCTACATCAGTTTGCACCCGACTATAGGCTTTTAAAGCTGATCTACTAAATGCATTCATCGCACGTCATTCCTTTATATTTAGCACTTTATTTGTGGCTCACGCGGCCATTGTTACGACCAGCAACCATGTGGTGCCGAATTTCCTAACAAGGTCGTTCGCAACCAGGATTTTGCTGGATGTTTCGCCAATCGGAATCTCGGCTATGGACTTTAATCGATTGCTGGAAATTTCTGCTTCCTAACCCGGTCTGTGTTCCGTTCTCATTGTTTGAAGACTAAATTGATTCAATTACGCAGTTATTCATCTTATATAAAGCAAGGTTGTCGATGCGAAACTGATCGGTGACAGGGTTGGATTAGATTCAAAATTAATGTCCGATATTCTTGTGTCGAATGGGGGTGTAAGCGAAACGTGTAAAACGTCTTAGTTTTTTATCAAAATTCAACCCACAAGTAATACATGAGGTCAGAGTCATGAGCGTAATCAACACAAATACCGCAGCAAATATTTCAGCATTAGCCATTAGCAAAAACGAAAGGGCGATGTCTACTGCAATGGAGCGGCTATCCACCGGCTCGAGAATTAATTCAGCTAAAGATGATGCAGCTGGCCTGTCAATTGCGCAGCGTATGGGCGCCCAGATTGCTGGACTTGAGCAGGCTTCTCGAAATGCTAACGATGCAATCACTATGCTCCAAGTCGCAGAGGGCGCGACAAAAGAAATCACCAATATGCTGTCCCGGATGAGAGAACTAGCAGTTCAAGCTGCCAGTGGCACCTATTCCGCAACTGACAGAGATTCTATTGATCTTGAGTTCCAGGCACTGATGACAGAAATAACCCGAATTGCTAAGAACACTGAATGGAATGGTCAGGCCATTTTAGCCGGCGACGGTGATTTCACGTCTGACGCAACTACAGTAACGAAATCGATCCAACTTGGCACGACAGCTAACCAAACAATGGATATCGTATTTAGCTCATGGGTCCCTTCTGTCCAGCATGACGCTGATGCGACCGCTGCTAGCGGCACTGCGGCGAATGGGATTGATGTTAATGCATCTTCGACTAATGATGGTGCTTACGGCACGAGTACCCTCTATTGGGGGGGATCAGATGGCGGGACCGATGGTAGCGCTATCAACGTTGACACCGCGGCAAATGCAGCATGGGCAATTACTCAGCTGGATTTGGCAATAACCGGTGCGTCCTCGGAACGGGCAAAGTATGGTGCTTATATGTCCAGACTGGAACACGCCTCGGACAATCTTTCTAACGTCGCGATCAACACAGCGGCTTCAAAGAGTCAGATCTCGGATGCTGACTATGCAAGCGAGACTATGGAGCTCGCCAGAACGCAAATAATATCCCAGGCCAGCACGGCAATGCTTGCTCAGGCAAATCAGGTCAAGCAAAACGTTCTGACCCTTCTGCAAGGTTAGAGATTCGCAGTATTTGAATAGAACCATGCGCTTGTCTTGGAGCTGTTCAACCACACCATTGGATTAGGGTATCTATTACCCGGTCCGATTGATAAGCCAGGCCCACAAGCTCCACCGGAGTTCTGGCACGGTAGCGGGTGCAAACCCAGGCCCAGTGCAAGACGAAAGTACTCTGACCTGCTTTGAGCTCTTCGCACTGGGCCACTTTTTTTGCAAATTGATTAACGTTAGTAGGCGAAAAGTCGAACGGGTAATCGAGCTTTTAAATAACTGCTTCAACAACTTGAGAGGATCGAACAAATGACTGTTATAAACACTAATACTTCTTCAATGATTGCGAGAGACGCGATCCAGCGTAATGACCGCGCACAGTCCACCGCAATGGAGCGGCTTTCAACTGGTCTGCGTATTAACTCAGCCAAGGATGATGCAGCGGGTATGGCTATCGCGGACAAGATGTCAGCCCAGATTTCTGGTTTAAATATGGCTGTCCGCAACGCCAATGATGCTATTTCGATGCTGCAGACCGCCGAGGGTGCAACCAACGAAATTACTAACATGCTGGGAAGAATGCGTGAGTTAGCTGTACAGGCCGCTTCAGGTACTTACACCTCTACAGACCGTGCAGCTCTCGACCTGGAATTTGGCGCTTTGATGGATGAAGTCACGCGCATTTCAACAAACACTGAGTGGAACGGCACTGCATTGCTGAAGGGAGATGGAGCTGGCGGCACACTCTCAATGGATATCCAGATTGGCTCTGAAGCTTCACAGACAATGACTGTGACTCTCAAAAGCTGGAAGCCCGCTGATTCTGTTGACTCCGATATGACAGCGGCTTCTGGTACTGCAGCTAATGGTGCTGATGATGCTGATACAGCCTATGGCGGCGCAGCAGACGGCGGCGCATCTACATCGGGCGCACTATATTGGGGTGCTGGACCTGGCCGATTGAGCGTAGATTCAGCGGCTAATGCGACCCTGGCTATTACACAGATCGACAACGCCATCACTAACGCTGCGAGTGAGCGCGCCAACTACGGTGCCTTCATGTCTCGTCTGCAGCACGCTGCTGACAACCTGTCGAATGTTGCCACTAATACTGCCGCTTCAAAGAGTCAGATTGCTGATGCCGACTATGCTGTGGAAACTACTGAGCTCGCCAGGACTCAGATTATTTCTCAGGCCAGCACTGCAATGCTTGCACAGGCAAATCAGGTCAAGCAAACAGTCTTGTCACTGCTTCAGTAATACAAGCAATCGTGAGTTAAGAAATATGGGGGTAGGTATGTAGAATACCTACCCCCTGTACTCCGAAATCAATATGGACTGTTATATTGCTTTCGCCGTTGGCCTCGCCATTTCTCTTAATGAGCTCAATTTCTTGGTAAGCTTTGTCTAAAAGAAAAAGTCAAATTTACCTTTCATTTCGGGGGGAAATAATGAGTACTGTACATAATACTTCTCTGGCAAATGGGGCCCACCCCACTTCTCTCTCTGATTCTGGTTCGTCTGGCAAGACAACTGATCTGACACGCCGAAAAGACAGCATATCCGTCTCTACGGCTGCGGTTGCCAAAGGTCTAAATGAGCAAAAACTGCATGCATCTGAGGCAATCGATAAGGTGCGACATAAACTTGAAGAAGCGATTGAAACAATCCATTCTACTTCAAGGCTCAGTGATACCAACCTAAGTTTCGTCGTTGACCAGATCTCCGATCGGGTACTAGTATCGGTTGTAGACAAGAACACTGGGGAATCAGTCAGGCAAGTTCCTGCAGAGGCCATTCTGAGGGTTGCCCATAACTTAGAAGCACTCAAAGGCGTGCTCTTCGACGATATCTACTAAGTAGGACGTGGTCGACTTTCTAAAAAACGTTCCGAGCCCTTATTTGTCTCATCTGTCTTGCACCGTTACTCTCAACATAAGTGGCAGTTAACGTTACGAGACGAACGGGCGGAATGCTAGGCAGACCCAGATTGAAACGATTGTGTTCTAGCCAGCCGCGGTTTTACGGCCAAAAGTTACCTCAATATTCTAAAACTGAGCCTGTACCGGCATGAATAACTTGCTCCAAAAAAGGATGATAGTCTGTCAGATGGATGTCCGGCATCACCTGTTTGCAGCCCTGCTCGTTTGTTTCTGTGGCATTCAAGAAGCTGTCGCCCAATCAAATAGGTTTGAGGCTGGCATTGCTGCGCTGCAAAGAGAGCAATACAGTACAGCCTTTCGATCATGGTTGCCCCTGGCGGAAGATGGAATGCCTGAAGCACAGCTTAATTTGGGTCACCTATATCAAGAGGGGCTCGGCGTTGAAATTGACTACAGTGCTGCTTTCTTTTGGTATCAGCAAGCTGCAGACGCAGGATTAGCTGAAGCGCAGTTCAATTTAGGGCTACTTTATTTTGAAGGAAATGGTGTGCCACAGGACAAATCGACCGCTATGGATCTATTTCATCAGGCGGAGGACCAAGGAATAGCGGCAGCCAGTTACATGCTGGGGTTGGCTGATCTTGGAGGTGAGTTGAGCGCATTGAACCCGCAAAATGGGCGTCGTCGCATTTTAAGAGCCGCTCAAGCCGGCGTGCCATCAGCTCAATTTACTTATGCAACCCTTGCACAATCCGGGGTTGGAGCGAGCCCCCCAAAATCTACTCTACTCGATCTTATCGCCGACAGGCCCGCTCAGGGCAATCCGCTGGTTGCCTATATCTGGGCGCGTATTGCCCAAGAAAATGGCCTTGACACAGCTGACGTGACGCAGGTGATCGAGGTTGCCGGTATCATGTTGGGGGGAGAAACGACGACTGCTGAGGGCTTGATCTTTAGCTGTCTGGAGGAGGGCTTGAGTAGATGCCCCACGGCGGATTAGGCCAATGAAAATTCGCGCAGCTACCAGGCACTAAACCAAATGCAAGGTCCTGAAATCATATCGTCAGCCGCCCGAATTCTGAGCTCAGCATCGCCAAGCCAGCTCATCATAAGAATTCAGCCAGAGGTCGCTAGCCAACTAGGTTTGCGCGAGGGGCAAACTATTCGCTCTGCGGTCGCGGAGGACGGGAAATCCATTCAACTTTTCCGCGAGAACATTTCTAGAACATTTGCTTTAAATTTAGGTGCCTTTAAAGGTCAGAACCTTCCCCTAAGATTAGTCGCAAGCCCCCAAGGACTCACTTTAAGGATTGATAGTGCTGAGAGTCAGGCACCGGATATGCAGTCCTCGCCTAAGACTTATCAACCGACACAATCCTCGGAGAGCTCTCGCTGGGTTAGGCTTTTCAATCAAAATCCTTCACTTCAGCAATCCCCGCTGCTCCATTCAGGTCTGAGCCTAGTGAAAGAGTTTGAAAAAAGAGGACTTCGACTCGATAAAGAAACCGCTAAATTCTTTGCCTCTAAAGCGGCTGAAATCTCAGCAGGCTCCATAAAGTCTGCGCTATATTTTAGCGGCGTTGTAGGTAAGGCTTTTGATAGACGCAGCACTCTACGTATTGGTAATAAAGATCTTTCTACTCTGTTGCAGGGCCTGAAAGAAACTGCCGCCACCGGCATCGGAGATGGCAGCACACTCGATGAATTGGATTCTGCATTGGACTATCTAGACAACAATAAACTTAAGTCACTAGTCAGTCAGCGCTGTGGTCAGCAATGCTTTCAGTTTTTTCTGCCCTTGGAGGGACTGCCTTCTGTCGAGGTCACAATAACTCAACTTGGTTCGGATAATTATGCCGCAGTTGATGAGCCGACCCATCTTCAAGGCTTGAGCCAGCCGACCCCTGCAGTGACATATGAAGATCTAAGGTCACACATTGCCGATAAAACCGCATCAACTTCCGAGCAAGGCGTGTTTATAGATACAGAATTCGAAGCAGATCAAAACAGCGCCCGCAGTGATAAAAATAGTGAAGGAAGGAGCCAGAGAGAGGCTGACGAAGAATCGGATCGCAGCAACACCAAAGGTGGCTGGTCAGTAGATTTGGATTGGCACTTTGGGGAGGATGATCGAGTATCCATCAATGCTGTCACTAATGCCCAGAATAAAGTGAATTTAATGTTTTGGATCACTAACGAAGAGACACTTGCATTGGCAAAAGCATTCCAGAGTCGTTTGCTATCCCAGATCAGCAGTCTCAATTTCGAAACAGCCTCCTGCGAATTTATAGAGGGAGAAAGACCGCTAAACAACCCAGGCGGGACATTGGGGAAAACTAGTTTCACCCTTGAAGCATGAACGATATTTTTGATGATAAATCAGTTGCCATTAAATATGGCGACCTAAAAACACCCAAAGTCGTCTCGAAGGCGCGGGGTGAATATTCTTCTATGTTGCGTGAGCAGGCGAAGGAGTTGAATATTCCCATTTTGAGGGATCCTCACTTAACCAGTTTGCTAGATGGCGTGGATATTGACGAGGAAGTACCAGAGTCTTTATTTGAGATGGTTGCCATTATCCTGTCCTGGGCCTACTGGCTTCGAGACAAAAAATCTCCGAAAGATTAGGGCCTCAGAAATTGCGCGGTCGCTTACGTATTCCTTTGCTGATATTTCCTAAATTGTCGTAAGTTTCAGCCAGGGGATTTTCTTCAAGTGAAAATGAATCAAGTGTTTCTCTTATGGCAATAATTTTGTGACGAATGAGTATTTCGTTTCTGTTGTGAAGTTCTTTACACTCAGCGAGACTGCGATGAAGGACATCCAGATTCTTTGTGTTCTCATCATAGCCATGGGACTGGTTGGACTGCTTTTGAAGCTGCTCCAAAATATCAGACTCCGAAATTCGTGTCAGCATTGCGGCTTTCTCGTTCATGCACTGTTCAAAAGAATCGAAGTCTTGATCTTTCAGGGCGCTGAATTCTTTCTCCAACAAATCGCGAAGTGTCGCGATATCTCTTTTTGCTGCTTCAATATCTGTCGCGGTTACCATGTAGTTCCTCTCAGCTCCAGCCTTTACGAATCAAGTCTGTTGCTTGAAATTTCAATTTTTTCGAAACACAAGAAACCGGAGAGGTCAGTATTACCTCCCGGTTCGCTATATCTAAAGCTTGGGCCTATAGACCCAAAGGTTGCTCGGTCTTATTAAAGAAGCTTTTCGAGGGGAATGAAACTCTCAACTATCTTCTGGTCATCGAGTGGATAGTCACCATTCTGAATAGCTGCCTTGATAGACTCGACGGCAGCCTGATCGAAATCAGACCCTTTCAGAGCCTGCGCAAGGTTACTGTCTATCGACACGTCACTTACAACCTTGCTGGTAATCTCGTCTTGGCCGCTAATTGCACTGGGGGCGCTTTTTGAAGGCGTGTCACCCTGCTGGACCCGCGGCAGTGGATTGTTGTTTGATATTGGACTCGACATATCATCTTTCCGTCATTCTGGTTTAGGGAGGGCGTTAAGTTAGGATTCAGCCCTGTATCTATCCTCTCGACTCTTCGATAAGTTACTTTAAAAATAAAATAATCGAAAGTTCTCTTTAACCTATTCTAGTCACGCTTGACAGTTCCGGGGCCTGTAACGATAGCGGTCACTAACCTGCCAGACTCAATATTTCTGAGCTGTATCTGGTCTCCAATGAATCCTTGCTCTATCGCCTCCATATCAATGGTTACCGTAATCGCGCCGCGCCTGACCGTAAGCTCCACTATTTCGCCTTTTGAGACAGCGGCCAGGGGGCGGACATCAGAGTATCTGACGGGTTTCCCGGGGGAGAGTTGTCTAATTGCTGTTGCTCTGCCGAGAGCATCCAGAGACGAAACTGTATCTCGTGGCAGGTCACCAAAATGAATCCGTTCCTGTAACATTTCGCTTGATAACAGACTGCCTCTCGCAATGAGCGCAGTGGTGAACAATGCGGCTTGAGGGATCAATACATCAGACCTCGAAAGAACTGTTCCCCTCGGAATATTTCTCGCCGCCCTAGTCCCCTGAATGTCAGCTCGGAGTAACCTGTTACCCATCGCTATGTTCCTGAATCGCGTTTCCACCTCGTCTATCATGCTGCTATCGATAATAGATCCCTCTTCGATATCCACAAGCACCTTATATTGCGTGATTGTCTCAGCCAGCAAAGATCCACGCACACGCTGGCCCGCCTGAACGGCCGTACTAAGAGCTCTGCCAACGATGTTGCCCTGCTCCAGGTTTTCATAGGCATCATGCTCAACCAGCGTTTCCTCAATATCATTCTTGTCTATTACCGTTCCAGCAGGGAAGTCTTCTACGAAAACAAATCCTAATGACCTCTCTACTATTCGGATTCGCAGATTGAGACGCCAAGCAGGAAACTCACAAGACGCACTAACCGTGTTTTGATTTGAAAAAGGGAAACTGAAGCGATATTCGGACTCGCAAGGCTTAATGATGAGTCTGGGATCATCGGCTAGCACTTCAATGGCCGGTGGATTTACGCCGATCTCTGGTGCGGCCCAGTTTTGAAGTGCTGCTATTAAAGATGCTTTGGAGGTGCTCGGCTCGGCGTTTTGCTGCGCGGAGAGTCCAAGCGAAAACCCGGTACAGCTCGCAAAAAACGCGCAACATAGTAAGCGCATCATTTTTTTACTTTTAC
>Ga0181597_10000396_pt1 | contig 48322 bp, 30 predicted proteins | sample 041ome_5_FD_148647 | JGI IMG/M metagenome (GOLD analysis project Ga0181597, IMG submission 148647) | Coastal salt marsh microbial communities from the Groves Creek Marsh, Skidaway Island, Georgia - 041403US metaG (spades assembly) | ecosystem: Environmental > Aquatic > Marine > Intertidal zone... | reverse complement strand
ATGACGATGATGATGCCGCCGACGACGACGCGCGGTCTCGTCCGTGAACGCGCGCGAGAGCGCTGACGCGCGATGCGTGCGATGCCGACGCGCGCGCGGCGTCCATAGACACCGACGACGACGATGCGCCGCGAAGTACGCGCGACACAGACACCGCGCCCGACCGCCAGATGCGGTGGTGCAGGGGTACACACATACGGGGTACATACATACACAGCCATCGCCGATCCCTAGGGTGCCCACCCGCGCGCGACGGCGTCAGTGCGCGACGCGTCTCCGCGCGCATCGCGCACTCACGACAGGCTAGGCGCGCACCGCGTTCGCGCGGTGCGTCCCGCGCCGCCGTCGGTCGCCGGAACAAGCCCGGACTCTCGCGAGCCGGGTGGCGGACGCGATCTCGCGAGATCTCGCGAGATTCGCGTCACACAATTGTGCGTCTCAATTTTGTAGGAATTCTGCTGAACTCGCGGCTGTCACACGCACGCACGAACCCAGAAAGCTATCAATCTATCAATCACGCTGGTGATGATCCGGTTTAGACATGTATACGTTTACCGCGTTTACCTGGAGACGTTTTTTTCCTACTAGGAGTTTCGCACCACGCGTGCTCGACGCAATTCGATGCACTGGAGAGAGGACAAAGAGGTTTGATTACACTCGATGTTGAACACGCCTTCCTCGCGACGCGCACGCGTCCGGGGTGGTTGTTGTCTATGTTTCTGTTCCCAGGACCCGCACATCTCTGCTGCACACATATATTTCTCATGATTGGGGCTACTACACGTACGCACGCACTCTTGCTTTATTTGTTTCAGACGTTTGTTTTGCGTTAGGATTCGTCCGTAGTTTACAACCAAACAGCGTCGCTTCATCAAAGTTCTCGACCACCTGCTTCGATATTTATCATCGGTAGTTTTCTGGCTCGAGTGTTTATTTGCGTCACGTCCCCCTCTTCCATAGATTTATCATCTTCTCTTTATGGTTCTGGCTCTCTCCTCCGCCGTAGTCGTAGTATATTCCTACACACGCACGCCGTAGTATTTCCTACACTCAAATGATTATACCTTGGACGTTTTCCCACAGACAAGAAGAACGATGCCTTATGATCTTTTGGACGCTCTATATTTTATCAGGTTTTATCAGTGACTCTTTATCTCGTTGACTCGCGAATTTCTTCAGATGCCCGAAAAAACCAAAAATCAAAAAAAAAAAAAAAAACGGTATACAAACACTTCGTAGTTCCAACTCCAAATCTTCAGATTACAGGCCTACGCTCCTACTATATCAAAATCAATTAGACCGAATCCATGGTATTCGTGTTTCTCTTCTATTCGTAGAACTTATTTCATACCCTGTGATGGCTTTGTTTCCCCAAAGCCGGAGGGTTCTCAAGACGCTGACGGTCTCGCGGCGCTTAGCGGCGCGCGCGGGGTGGTTCAATTCCACCGAGCGTGAAACCTTCTCGAATAATAAGGAATGGAGTTCATGATTTTGTTACAACATCAGCAGTACTAATAAATATGTGCGCAAACGCTCAATCGCCCTTCTCCACGTCGACGTGAACGACAGCGTCGTCCTCCTTGACTTCGTCGATGAGTTTCAACGCGGCGAGCGGTAATAAACCAGTAACGTTGCAAATCAGTACCAAGAGGAAAAGATTATCAAAGTTATCGGCAGTTACGCCGAGACTTTGTGTCAGTCCCGCACCCAGGAATTCACTCGTCACGCCCCCCGCGTTGAAGAGAGACATGAGCGCGGCGAAAAACGTCGCCTCGACGCCTTCGGGGCAAATCTTTGCCGCTAACACGAGTACTGGTAAAAAGCTCACCTCGCCTAAAACTGTCAATACTGCGGTATCCGTCAACGCGAAGAGCTTGTCACTAATGCCTAATTCTAAATTCATGCGGCTCACCAACAACAGTTGCGTAGAACCGAGGGCGGTGCCGAGAATCGACGTCCATAAAAACATCTTTTTCAGCGGCACGCGCTTGAGGTAGCCATTGTACAGCGCCACCCCACCGAGGGCGGCAAACGCGCGAAGAAAAGCAACTCGGCCCAGGAATTCCGGATTAAACCCAAGTTCGTTTGTGTTAAAGTAAAACATAGCCGTCCCGGCGCTCGGCGTTGCTTGCCATAAAAAGACAAAAAACGCTGGCGCCCAAATGTCGCGTCGCTTGGCAACCTGGAATAACTTGCCAGTCATGGTTTTGAAGTCAGTGAATATGCTATCGCGCGACATCAGTTCGCTTTTCGGCACGGGCTTTTCTTGCACCAACGTCGATGCTCCGGCAATCAAGAGCGGGAACACCGCGGTAGCGCCAAAGACAAACCGCGACCCGTAAGACTCAATCAAACTTCCACTAAAGTACGAGCTGACGATGCTCCCGATGGCAACAGATCCCCAGCACAGCGACTGTAAAGATCCAGAAACCCCTTGTTCTTCTCCACGCGCTTTCGTGACGACGATACTGTCGATCAAAACATCACTAAACGCGATGCTCAAAGACCCGAGCGTAAACGCCACAACCGCCGTCGCCGGCGCGTCCACCCACGTCGCCATCGATGACCACCCCAAACATCCGATCGCCCCACATATCATGAGGTACGATTTTCGTCTGTAGCCAAAGATAGGCACGGAATCGCTCAAAAACCCCCACAATGGCTTCACCAACCACGGCGCCTGCGAAATGGACAAAATCAAAGCCGTTTCGCTCGGACTCAAGTGCAGCTCATCTTTCAAATAGAAATCCTTCGCCAATCTCGACAGCCCGATGACGCCTTGCACAAAGTACACCAAAGCAATGGCATACACTTCCGGGGACATGGGCACGCCGAATATCACACGTTGCGTCGACGCCAAAGCCGGCGCCGACGCCAAAGCCGACGACGGCCCGAGCGCGTCCCCACCGCCGTCCACGTCGCCCGACATCGACCCGTCCCTCGATCGCGCGCGCATGCCACCCACGCCAACGTCGCTCGCCGTCGCACTCGCGCTCGCGCTCGCGCCTTTATCGCCGTCGACGTCGTCCACCACGCGCACTCTCGCGTCGCGAACGCGCTGTTGTCCTCGCGCGCGCACACCAAACGTCACCGACGCGACGCGCGACGCCACGCGCGAAGACGCCACGCGCGAAGACGAACGACACGAATGCGTTCGCGCACGTCCAGCACACGCGCGCGCCGAAGACGTGGCGAGCGTCGCGCACATGTGCGTGCGGGACAGTGAGGTTGACAACGAGCGCACCACCACCACCGTCGACGACGCCGCCGCAGACGCCGACGCCTGTGACGGCGCGAACGCGCGAGATGTCGCACGTCGTGCACCGTGAAGTGCACCCACCCACGGGCGTGGACCACGCGTGCGCGGCGTATTTCACCCGCGCCGTGGGCGATGGTGGGGACCCGAATGTGATCGTCGTGAGCGCGAATCGCGTGACAATCTACGCCGTGAATCGCACCGCGGACGCTGAGACGCTGGATGTGGTGTGCGAGTTCGATGCTCAAGGGCCGATTGGTTCCATCGCCGTCCTGCGTCGTCGGTTCGGGGCGCCGAGGAATCAAAGAGACGGGTTGTTGATTGGGATTCGCGAGCACAAATTGAGCGTCGTCGAGTACGACGCGCTCACTGGTGGTGTTCGTGCGTCGTCGTTGCACTCGTTCGAAGGGGACTTGGGGTGCAATCCGATGTATCAGACACTGCGCATGAGCCGTGAAGCACCGCTTGTGGTGGCGGATCCGGAAGGTCGCTGCGCGGCGGTTGTGTTGCGGAGAGATGGAGTCGCGGCGCGCGTGCGCGTGTTGGCGAGCGTGAACGGTGGGCTCGGTCTGGTGAGCGCGAACGACGGCGGTGGAGTTGGGGATGATGATACGCAAGTGCGTGGACCGGCGGCGGCGGTGCGAGAATCTTTTGAGTTGAATGTAGAGGGGCGAGGGGTGAAGATGATTCGAGACGTGTGCTTTTTGCACGGGTACGGCGAGCCGGCGCTGTTATTGTTGTTTGAAAAGACCCCGACGTGGGCAGGGCGCTATAATTTGGCAAAAGATACGTGCGAACTCGTGGCTTTGTCGATTGACGTGGATAAGCAGAAGAGTACGGTGATTTGGCGTCGGCAGGGATTGCCCTCGAGCGCGTACAAATTGACAGCGTTGCTGCCGCCGCTCGGAGGCGCGCTCGTCATGTCCACAGACTTTTTATTGCACGAATCGCAAGAAAGTTCGACGGCACTGAGTTTGAACACGTTTGGTCGTGGTGGGCCTCAAGAAGGCAACGACGCTGAGGCGCAGGCGCGTGCGGCAGGTATGGGACCAGACGCGATGGCGAACCCGCCGCCGAGGTGCGCGGCTCGCGCCATAGATTGCGGATTAGAATTGACCCTAGACGGCGCGCAGGCCGCTGTAGTTTCCGAAGAGCGTGTGCTCGTGACGACAAAAACGGGTGCGTTGCTCTTGTTGGCGTTGCACACCGATGGACGACACTTGAAGCGCATGATGTTGCAGCGAGCTGGCGGCGCCGTGCTTTCGTCAGGGATGTGCTTACTCGCGCGTGATTTGTTATTCCTCGGTAGCCGTATTGGTGACTCTTTGTTGGTGAAATTCACCCCAAAAGAAGAACCAGCCGCGCCGCTGTTGTTGCCCGAGCCCGAAGATGAAAACGAAGATGAAGACGTCATGGAGAAGTCAAAGGGGAAGCGCGCTAAATCGGTGACGAGAATCATGGGCAAGCGCGCAAAAGTTGAAGAAGCGCCACCTGCGCCGTCAACGCCTGGTGCCGCCGACGAAGAAGATGAACTGGAGGCATTGCTGTACGGGACATCCACCGTAGCACAGGATGCGGCAGCAGCGGCGATAACAGAAAAGAAACCCGAAGGCTTGGCCGGTATCATCCCGGGCTTGAAAGTCGCGGGTTACGATTTCAAAGTGAAAGACTCATTGCTAGGCGTCGCGCCCGTTGTAGACATTACGGTAGGTGCGTCCGCGCCCGTTGGTACTGATGTCGAAGATCGCACTGAACTCATCACCGCGTGTGGGCAAGGTAAGAACGGAGCGCTCGCCATTTTAACGCGCGGCGTACAGCCCGAGCTGGTCACCGAAGTCGAAGCCGGGACGTTGCCAAACTTGCAAGGATTGTGGACTATTCATTACCGCAAGGAGGGCGCTAAGGAAGAGCGCGAACCATTTCACCATCATTTGGTGCTTAGCATGCAGTCGACGACGATGATTCTGGAAACTGGCGAAGAGCTCCAAGAAGTGAGCGCGGCGCTCGAATTCATTACGGACTCGGCAACTTTAGCGGCGGCAAACATCTTCGGGCATTATTGCTCTGTGCAAATCACCGAACACGCGATTCGCGTATTAAAAGGCGGCATGAAAGTGCAAGATTTAGCCTTGAGTGACATCGACGCTCCCGCTGGTTCGGCAATTGCGTCTGCGCAGATTTTCGACCCATACGTCGCAGTTCGACTTTCCGATGGTTCCATCCGTTTGCTCGTCGGCGATGAAAATAAAATGACCCTCGCGGTGATGGATTCCGGTCCGATACCGACGACCGCAGTGACGTCGTTCACACTCGTGAATGACGCGGTAGCCGCCGCCGATGCGCCGGGTGGTGGCGAAAGACACAGTGGGTGGATTCACCGCGCGGCTACAAACGGGTCTTTAACCGGGTTGGAGGGTAAGAAAAAGAAGGACGCGTCCGAGCAGCGCGAAACCATCATTGCGTTGACACGAACGGGTGGAAGTTTGGAGTTGTTCTCTTTGCCGAGTTGCACGCGCATCTGGAGCGCTGACGGTTTATCTGAAGGTGCGCGCGTGTTGAGCCCGCGCATCAAACTGAACGCCGACGCGAGCGTGCCAGAAATCGTAGATATTAGAGTCGACTCGTTTGAATCCTCGCACGAACGTCCGATGTTGACTGCCGTGCGCGGCGATGGGACGTTATTGGTCTACCGTGGTTTCATCGTTCCCGCCGGCACGACGCGCGACGGCGATAGCGATGATGTGCTCACCGAGAACGAACTTCGATTTGCACGAGTACACGTAGACGTGGAAGGTGCGGGATTGAACGTCGCCGGTTTAGGCGCGGCTGGTCAAATGCGCGATTCACTCGCAGGTGCGCGTTTAACGCGCATCGATAACGTTGGCGACGGTCAGGGCGTGCAAGGCGTTTTCGTCGCTGGTCCATATCCGTTATGGCTCATCGTTCGTCGTTCTCGCGTCCTCGCACTTCCGACTCGGGGAGAAGGCGAAATCGTGGCGTTTACGCCGTTCCATAACGTCAACTGTCCGAATGGTTTCATCCTCGGCACAGCCGTGGGCGGCGTGCGTATTTGTCAAATGCCGAGTAAGATGCATTATGAAGCCGCGTGGCCGGTTCGAAAACTGGCGCTCAAGTGCACGCCGCACACAATTACGTATTTGCCAGATTTTAAGCTTTACGCCTTGGTGACGTCGTCTCTCGTTCCGTGGGTTGAAAGAGATATTTCCGATGAGAATGTCCATGGTTTGGCCTTGGCTAAAGCCCGTCGCGAACGCGCGAACGCAAACGATGGTATGGAACTTCAATACTCCGTTCGCTTACTCGTTCCCGGAACATTAGACGGCGCTTGGCAGCACGCGCTCGAACCCGGCGAGCACGTGCAATGCGTGCGAAACGTTCAGTTGAAAGATTTAAACACTGGAGCGTTGGTTTCCCTTCTCGCCGTCGGCACTGCGATGCCTGGTGGTGAAGATACTCCGTGTCGTGGGCGCGTAATTTTGTTTTCCATGGTTTGGGAGCGCGACCAAGACTCACCCGATGGCTACCGCTGGATTGGTCAGGTGTGCTGCGTTCGAGAAGCGCGCATGGCGTGCACCGCGCTCGCAGCACTCGATGGTCACTTGATGGTTGCTGTCGGCACCAAGCTCACCGTTCATACGTGGGATGGAACCGAACTCAACTCGGTGGCGTTTTTCGACACGCCGATCCACACCGTGAGCATCAACGTGGTGAAGAATTTCATTCTCGTTGGCGATTTAGAAAAAGGATTGCACTTTTTCCGTTGGAAGGATACTGGTTTTGAAAAGTCGCTCATTCAATTGTCAAAAGATTTCGAGCGCATGGACGTTGTGAGCTCAGAGTTCCTCATCGATGGCGCACAGTTGAGCCTCTTGGGGTCAGATTTCAGTGGAAACGCACGCATATTCACTTACGATCCAAAGCATCCAGATTCGTGGAAAGGACAAAAGCTCCTCGCGCGTTCGGCGTATCACGTCGGCTCACCAATCAGTCGTATGGTGCGCTTCAACGTCGAAGGCGCATCGAAAAAGAAAGCTGTTGCTGGTGAACGCCCCAAGGGCGCTAACAGACACGCCGTATTCTTCGGTACGCTCGATGGCGCGCTCGGGATTTTGATGCCCACCGAGCAACCGACGTACGAAAAGCTCCGCGCGCTTCAACACGCGTTGACCACTGTCGTACACTCCCCAATCGGTCTCAATCCCCGAACGTTCCGCACGCCCAAAACATTCGAAGGTAAACCTCTTCAGCTTCCCACGCCCTTGGAAGTCCTCGACGGTGGTTTACTGTCCAAATTCGAAGCTTTATCATGGAGCGAGCAAACGCGCGTCGCTCGAGACGTCGGCGTCGACCGCGACTTGGCCATCGGTTTAATCCAACAACTCAGCGCCAACAACGCCTTCCTATAGATAGACGTGTAGTCACCTCACATGTATCACTACTTCACACACACGCACACACATCAACCACCATTATCCAACCGCAATGTCAATCGAATATTCCGCGCGCGCGCGCCCGCAGCGACGCCCAAACCTTCCACACCTTTCTAAAAATATTCGCATATTCGACATACCAATCGTCACACCCCGACGCACGCGCGACGTTTTTCCGCACGATGGCCACCACAACGCGCGCCGCGCCGCAGCGATTGCAGTACTTCAACATCGAAGGCCCGGCTGAGAAAGCCCGGCTCGCCATGCGCATCGCAAAGATCCCCTTCAAAGACGATCGCGTGTCGTTCGATCAATGGCCGAGCATCAAGCCCACGACTCCGTATGGACAATTGCCCGTGTTACACCTCGCAGATGGCACAGAATTGGCGCAATCGGATGCGATATTGCGATACATAGGACGCTGCGCGCGAGCCGAGGGCGCGGCGCCGCATTTGTACCCGAAAGGTGGGGAAACTGCGGTGGATGAAGCCATGGCGTTGGTGGATGACATGCTCACGTCGTGGCGTTCGTGCTTGTACATTGGCATGAATCCATCGGCGTTGGGGCACGAATGCGACGATGGATCGGAGTTTAAAGGGTCTACAAAGCATAATGAGATCACGAAGCGCATGCGCGAGACGTGGATGCGCGATGAATTTCCAAAGTACTGTGGATTTTTTGCGAAACGTTTCGAGAATGGGCAACAGTGGTTGTGTCCCGGGGACGCTCCGACGCTCGCGGATTGCGCGTTGGTTCCGGCGTTGCGTCGATTTTCCAGTGGTGGGATCGATTACGTCGATGCGGCGTGCTTGGATGCGTACCCTGAAATCAAGGCGTACTATGAACGCTTCCATGCGATTCCGGAAGTGAAGGAATGGTACGCCGAACGCGCCGCCGCCGCGAGCTCTTAACCGCCGCGTCTCTTGTAAAAATCAATCACCTTTTTTTTAACGCGCCATTCATCGCCGCCCGCGCAGTGGCGATGACATCATCATCGAAACAACACACGCGAGTAGAATTTTCATCCGCGCTCACCGCTCGCCAACGCGCGCGCGTACACGCGCTCGCTGAAGACGCCGGAGCGTTCCACGCCTCGCGAGGCGCCGGCGATGACAGACACATCGTCGTCGGGGATGACGCCGCCAACGCGTCCATCATTCGCGTCGACGCGGTGTGTGACGTAGATATATGTCGCGCGCTCGCGTTGGTTGGCATCTCGTGCGACGTTCAGGCGTTTCGTGCGGTTGGGAAAGGTGAGCAGCGCGGCGGCGCCGGGCGAGACGCGTGGACGGCAAAGACGACGCAGTTACTCGAGCTCGAACGCGCCGCGGAGGAAGCGCAGGCGATGGAGATTTTGCGAGGAATGACACCCGAGGTTGCCGCGCGACGAGGGCGCGCGATGCTCGGATTGACGTGCGTGGACGCGCGGGGTGGTTTGCTCGGACAGACGGTGTTGACGTTGGAGCTCGCGAGCCGGACGAGCGGCGGGGATGTTCGTCCGTTACCCGCGCATAAGTTGAGCCCGCACGACGTGGTGTGCTTGAGGCAGAATAAGTCCACGAGTGATGGCGAGGCGCTGGCGAGCGGAGTGGTGTATAGGATTCGTGACACGCAAATTGAAGTGGCGTGCGATGACGCGCCGGATGATTTGAGCGGGACGTTGCGGCTCGAGCGACTTGCCAATGACGCGACACATAAGCGACTCGTGTTCGCGGTCGAACGCGTTGGGAAGTGTGGGCACGGTGGGGACTGTCCCGCACCTGGGTCGCATTTGGTGGACATTGCGTTTGGTGATTCGAGTCCGCGAGTGGCAAAAAAGGCGGCGAAGGATGTTCAATGGCTCAATCCGTCGCTCGACGCTTCGCAACGCGCAGCAATCGAGCACGCGCTGCAATGCGTGGACTTTGCGTTGATTCATGGCCCACCGGGAACGGGAAAAACCACGGCGGTGGTGGAGTACATTGCGCAAGAAGTCACTCGTGGCTCACGCGTGCTCGCGTGCACGGCGTCAAACGTCGCCATCGACAACTTGGTTGAGCGCTTGATGAAGGTTAAATTATCCAACGGCGGCGACATGCGGCTCGTGCGCGTGGGACATCCCGCGCGTTTACTCCCATCTGTGCTTCAAGCGTCGCTTGAGGCGCAAATTTTGGCCAGCGACAATAGCAAGCTCGCGAAAGACTGCGCAAAGGAGAGCAAAGCGTTGCGTAAAAAATTGGACAAGCTCACGGATAGAAAAGATAGAAACGAACGTAACGACGTGCGTAAAGAATTACGTGCGCTCGCGAAAGAAGAACGAAATAGACAGAAAACAGCGATGAAAGACGTGGTATCTGGCGCACGCGTGGTGTGCGCCACGCTGAGCGGCGCGCTTTCGGGGACGCTCAAATTTGAAGACTTTGATGTCGTCGTCGTGGACGAAGCCGCGCAAGCGCTCGAAGCATCGTGCTGGGGCGCTGTGTTGAAGGGTAAAAAGGCTGTCTTAGCTGGTGATCACTTACAACTTCCCCCGACGGTGATTTCCGACGAAGCTCAAGAGAAAGGCTTGAGCGATACGTTGTTCCAACGCTTGCACGATTTGTACGGAGACGGCGTCGCGCGCATGCTCACCGTGCAATACCGCATGCACACCGATATCATGCAATGGTCATCTGACGCAATGTATCAAGGCAAACTCACCGCAGCGGAATCCGTGGCGACGCATAGATTGTGTGGCGATGGCGACGATGACCCGCCAGTGTTACTTTTGATTGATACCGCCGGATGCGACATGGAGGAACGCGTCGAAGAGGATGGCGAAAGTAAGGAAAATCCCGGCGAAGCTCGCGTGGTGATGGCTGTGGTGAAACGTTTAATGAATGATCACGATGTACGCGTCGAAGATATTGGTGTGATTACGCCGTATAATGGTCAAGTTGCGATTCTACGCGAATTACGCGCGCAGCATGAATCCATGTCAGCCTTGGAGGTGTCCACCGTGGATGGATTTCAAGGCCGGGAAAAGGAAGCCATCATCATCAGCGCCGTACGATCGAACCCGAACAGTGAAGTTGGATTTCTTTCCGACAGTCGCCGCATGAACGTCGCCGTGACGCGGGCGAGGAAGCACTGTTGTTTAATTTGTGACACCGACACCGCGCGAGGCGATGCGTTTTTAGCAGATTTAGTCGAGTATTTCGAGACGCACGGCCACATTTCGTGCGCGGCGGAATTCGTAGAATAGGTGTAACCTCATACGTTGACTCACACGTCACGACGACATTTGTCACGCGCGCACGAATCATCATGGCGGCTCGACTTGTCAGCGGCGTTGTCGTCGGCGTCGCATCCTGGATGACCGGTGTCGACGCCGCGTACACCAAAGGTGAATGGATGAAAGGACGCGCGACGTACTTTGACGCCCCAGACGCATGGAAACAAAAGTTTAGTCAACAAATTTTCGGTGACCTGTACGGGAACGCGTGCGGATACGTGAATAAGGGTGCGGGACGTGAGTCGAATGCAAACTTTCCATTCTTGGCAAACGCCGTGGCGGCGGTGGCTGATTTCGATCCGAAATTACACGACGGCGCGTGCGGGAGTTGCTTTGAGATCAAATGCGAGTCGGGACGCGTGCGAAATACCCCTGATTCGCGAGGTTTCGTATATTCTGTCGAGCGTGGGTTTTGGGAAACCGATCCAAATGCGACGGATACGCTCGGGCGTCGGCTCGCCAAGCGCGGCGCCGAACGCGACGTCGATGACGGTATAGAATACGAATACGCAAGATGTTGGAATGAGAGTGCGACGATTAAAGTACGGATCATCGATACGTGTCCGTGTAATTACATCACTGGCACGCAAGAGATATGTTGCGGTCCGGTGCCGCATTTCGATTTATCGTACTGGGCCTATGAGACCATCGCGCATCCGTTGCAAGGAAAGATTAACATTTTGTTTCGACCAATTCAATGCGAAGAAGACGGCGTAGTGCTAGATTACGAGCTCGGCGCCAAGGCACGCATAAGTCGGACGATTTTCAGCGACGGTGTCGTCGGCGCTGGCTGGGCGTGGCTTCCATATAAGGACAAGTGGCTCGTCATCGAACGCCCGGGGTATGGACGAAACGGACACGCAGCGAATTGCTTACAAGTCGATCCAGAGGGGCGGATCGCATTCACCTGCTGGTCGTGCGAGCGTCAAGCCAAGCCGTTTGATGGGACCTACATTTCATTCTGGCTGCGCACGTCTTGCACATCAAATTTCGACGCTCCAATGTACCTTGGTATTTCCACTCGAACGCGCAAGGAATTCCTCAACGGCACCATCGTCGCAGAAGAGAGTGAGTCACAAGTGGGCATCAAACGCCTCCTCGAATCCACATTTTTCGATTCACGCACCATCGATGACAACTGCGGTAGACGCGCAGTTGTTCCGCTCGCCGAGTTCGCGTCGACGCCCGCGCGCGCGAACACATTCGCCATCGAGCTCGCCGCCCCCACCGATCCCGCATGGGCGCGCACCGTAGAAAAACAACATCATCCGGTGACATTCTGTGTCGATGACGTCGTCATCGTCCCATGAAAGCACATGTCAATGTCCTCCGCGCGCGAGCCCAACCGACGACGGTTTCAAAGATCTCACAATGTTTACATTTTGTCATGCCACACCATTGACCAATCACAACTCCTAACATAGGACTCTATTGTCTGGTGGCGTCAAGCAATCCAACGCTATCCACACGCCGCGCCGCGACCGCATTCGCGGACGACGTTCGCGCGCGCGAGTGGCGGTCTCGATCGATTTCGTCGCCCCAAGACGAGCGTACGCGTCCCGTGTGACGCCTGCGACGCGCGACGCGCGCCGTGCGACGACCTCACGGACGCACACGGCGCGCGCATTCGTTCGCGCGATAGGCTCGGGACGTGACGCGCGGTGCGCCGGTGATGCGGACGATGTCGACGACGACGAGCGCGCGATTGGGCGCGACGCACGGTGTTCCGACGCAGCGATGGGTGCGAAAGGTGTGTGCGGGGCGCTCGCGGGCGTGCGCGCGCGGTGTGCGCGTAGGAGGGCGTGAGCGATCGATCGGGCTACGCGTGGAGGCGAGCGGCGCGGAGACAGAGGCGACGATTGAGAAGGAAGTAGCGTCGAGAACGGCGGTGATGGATGCGTCACCGTCATCGAGTGATGGTGATGTTGAGGAGGGTGCGGCAGAGGATGCGGAAGGGACGGCGTGTCCGTATACGGCGACGAAGCAAGCGCTCGGGTTGGCAGGACCGCCGCCGACGCGTCCAGACGCCGACGGGAACCCAGCTATGATTGACAGCAAATCATTCTTAAAGTCATTGCTGAAGGCGGCTCAGCATCCAGTGGGGATGCCGATCGCCATGCTTGATTGGGCCGCGGAGAAAGGCGAGTGCGTTGGGATCAAGAACGCCATTGGACCGTTTTGCGTGTCGATTCTCGATCCGGAAATCGTAGAGTACGTATGCTTTACGAATGCGAAAAACTACCGACTGCGCATGCTTCCTGATGCGTTCAGATACGTAATTCAAAACAAAGGTATTACGGGAAGCGACGGTCAGTACAATCGCGAGCATCGTATGATGTGCCAAAAGCCATTCATCAACTCTTTTTCGTTGACGCAGTTTTCGTCTACAGTTGAGGAACGCATTGCGTACATGTGCAACACTTGGAGACAGGCGGCGAAGATGGACACCACGGGCAAGCCGATGGAGATTAATATCGATAATGACTCGCAACAAGTGACACTGGACATTATTGGCAAAGTTGCTTTCGCGTTTGACTTTGAGCGATGCGAAGCGCACGAGGCGTTGACGTTGCGAGGCGACGAAGGGAAAAAGGACAACATCTCCAAGCTTTTAGCGGCGTACAATGGAAGCAGTGAGATCATGGGTGAGTTGTTCATCACCCCGGGGCCCATTTTAAAGCTTCAAAACTTTTTGGGTCTCGGTCGTGTGCGTGAACTTCGGGAGCAGTATGATATTCTTGAATCCGTCGGCTCTAAATTGATGGGTGAGCGACGCGTGGTGGTTGAGGAGCGGATGAAGAATGGCGACAATGAAGATTATTGTTTGCTCGATGTGTTGGTGAAGGCGAAAGATGCAGACGGTAATCCGCTCCCGGATGCTGATTTGTGGGGTGATATTAACGACGTCATGGCTGCGGGTCACAGAACGACAGCGTCCAACTTCACCGTCAACCTTTGGCACGCGGCGCGCCACGAGCACATTCAGCGAAAGATTGAGGAAGAAGTCGCCGCCCTTGGCGGACGTGCGCCGACTTTCAAGGATGTCCAAGAGGGTAGATTGCGCTATACCGAGCGTGTGGTGAAAGAGTCGTTGCGTAAGTATGCGCCAATCAACTTGTTCCCGCGTCTCGCCGAAGGTCCTGACACATTGCCGAGCGGCCACCAAGTTAAGGAGGGTGATTTCATCTTGCTCTCCACCTATGCCATGGGTCGCAACCCTCGCGTATGGGAAGACCCGTTGAAATTCGACCCCGATCGTTTCACCGATGAAAACTTGTACGCTCAGGCTGAGAAGCAAGCCAATGCCGTGGCGCGTAACGACCCAGCCAAGTTGGAAATCGCCCGCGAGCGCATGCGCCGACGCATGGCTGCCGGTCGCGATTTCACCTACACCCCATTCGGTGCCGGCCCGCGTTCGTGCATTGGAGGTGTGTTCGCCTTACTTAGCGCCACAACCATGCTCGCTACTACTGTACAGAACTTCAAACTCTCCCCAGCGGGTGACAAGCGCGACAAATTGGGCGACGAGTTGAACATCATGTACGACACCACGATTTGCTTCCCCGAAGGCGTGTGGATCAACCTCGAACCGCGCGACGCCCCCTTGGGTGCGGCGTGAGGCACCAACTCAAGCGCTTTTACCTAGTTTATTTCCTCTCATCGATCGCATTCGCGCGCGGTCGTGTAATCAATCTAGACTCATCGTATAATCGCGCCTCCTCGTCCCGCCTTCGCACTTCGCCTTCGCTTCAGTACCCTAGTCCACGAAGGAGCCTTCATCCTCGCCACACTCGCGCACGTGAGTTTCACCACGCACCTCGCACACGCCGAGAACGCAACCCAGGACGACGACGCGACGACCGCGACGCGCGCGCGCGCGACTTTCATCACCCCGTCCGTCGCAGTAGGTCGTCATGGATGCGGCGTTGTATGATGAATTTGGCAATTACATTGGTCCCGAGCTCGACGCGAGCGATTCAGACGGCGATCGGGAGTCCGATGGCGAGGTACGTCAGCGCACGTGTGTGCGTGCGCGCGAGTGCGCGCGACTCGGCGTGTGGTTTGGATTGCGTGAGCTGACGTGACGTGTTTTGTGTCGTCGTAGGACTGGGACGCCGATCGCGCCGAGGCGGCGGCTGACGCGCGTTTAGGCGCCACGTCGCGAGGAGATTCGGACGATGATCGCGATCAGGATGATGATGATATGGATGTGAATGAGGAGAGAGGGGTCGTGCTCGGTGAGGATAAAAAGTATTATCCGACCGCGGAAGAGGTGTACGGCGCGGATACTGAGACGCTCGTGGAGAATGAAGATGCGCAACCGTTGGAGCAGCCAATCATCGCGCCAATCAAGGTGAAGAACATCGAGGCGAGCGGGCAACGATTGACGGGTGGTTCAGTTGGTGCGCAAGTCAGCGCGCAAGACGCGGAGGTTTCGATGAAGGTGAGCGAGGAGTTTTTGCTCGGTTTGGCACGAGAAACGCGTAGAATGGGACGCAACGTATGCGTCGCTGGTCAATTGCATCACGGTAAAACGACGTTGTTTGACATGTTGCTCGAGCAATCGCATGACGTCAAGTACGAGTGGTTGCTGAACGACAAGCAGTTGAAGTACACGGACACCAGAATGGATGAACAAGCGCGAGGAATTTCATTGAAGTCGACGCCGATGTCGTTACCATTGCAAACGAGCCGTGGCAAGACGCTGTTGTTCAATATGATGGACACGCCGGGTCATGTGAACTTTAGCGATGAAATCACGGCATCATTTAGACTCGCGGATGGGGTTTTACTCGTCGTCGATGCGTGCGAAGGAGTGATGAGCTCGACGCAGCGGCAAATCAGGCACGCGGCGCGCGACGGCTTGCCAATTTGCGTCTTCATTTCTAAACTCGATCGGTTGATTGTTGAGCTCAAGCTTCCACCAGCTGATGCATATCACAAGCTTCGACACACGATCGAAGAGATCAATGCATGCATTGAGTCCGCGTACGAACCTGATGCTGACGGATTGTTCCCGACAGTGAGCCCAGAGAATGGCAAGGTGTGCTTTGGGAGCGCGTTGTATGGATTTAGTTTTACCTTGAACTCGTTTGCAAAGTTGTACACCGATGTCAACGGGGTTTTGGTGGATCACAAAGAATTCGCTAAGCGCATGTGGGGTGATGTTTACTACCACGGCGACACGCGTACGTTCAAGAAGAAGTCACCGCCTGGGGGTGGCGAACGCACCTTTGTGCAGTTCATTCTCGAGCCCTTGTACAAAATTTTCAGCCAAGTTGTCGGGGAAACCACAGAAAGCTTACTCGATGCACTCAAGGAGTTTGGCATCAAGTTCAAGCCGAAAGAAACGAAAATGAATACGAAACCATTACTCAAGGTGACGTGCCAGAAGATTTTTGGCGACGTATCTGGTTTAGCGGACATGCTGGCGGAGCACATTCCAACGGCGGAAGAAGGTAACGCCATCAAGGTTGACCGCGCATACAGTGGACCCATACATGCCGGAAATAAGCTCGTTGACGCCATGAAGGCGTGTGATGTTGATGCGCCTCCAGTAGTGATTATTTCCAAGCTCATTCCGAAGAGTGACTGCTCGTCGTTTGACGCTCTTGGACGCGTCATGTGCGGGACACTCAAAGTGAACGATCGCGTGCGTGTATTGGGAGAGAACTTCTCCCCAGATGACGAAGAAGACTGCGTAGTGAAGACCGTGTCGAACATGTGGATATATGAAGCACGTTACCGTATTCCAGTGAAAGAGGCGAGAGCAGGCGCTTGGGTGCTCATCGAAGGCGTCGATCAAAGCATCACAACCACCGCCACGCTCGTCCCAGAAAATCTTCCCAAGGCGTACGGTGATGAGTTGTATGTGTTTAGGCCGCTAGAATTCGACAACAAGTCAGTGATGAAGATTGCCACTGAACCGTTGAACCCAAGTGATTTGCCAAAAATGGTTGACGGCTTGCGTAAGATTACCAAATCATACCCAGCGTGCGTGACTAAGGTTGAAGAAAGCGGCGAACACACAATCATGGGTACCGGGGAGATGTATTTAGATAGTATCATGAAGGATCTTCGTGAGATGTATAGCGAGATTGAAGTGAAGGTGAGTGACCCTGTGGTTTGCTTTACCGAAACGGTGGTCGAGACGAGCTCTCTGAAGTGCTACGCAGAGACACCGAACAAAAAGAACAAGCTCACGATGATTGCCGAGCCGCTCGATAAAGGCTTGGCGGCAGATATCGAGAGTGGAGCGATCAGACTTGATGCTCCGAAGAAAACCGTGAGTGATTTCTTCAAGTCAAATTATGACTGGGACGCGCTCGCGGCGAAGAGCGTCTGGGCGTTTGGTCCAGACGTTAAAGGCCCAAACACGTTGTTGGATGATACGCTTCCGTCTGAAGTCGACAAGGATTTGCTTTCGGCTATTCGCGATTCTGTCGTGCAAGGTTTCCAATGGGGTACGCGCGAAGGTCCGTTGTGCGACGAGCCCATTCGTGAGGTCAAGTTTAAGATTTTAGACGCCGTCGTTGCCGACACGCCGCTTCAGCGGGGAGGTGGACAAATCATTCCGACTGCGCGTCGCTGCGCATACAGCGCCTTCTTGATGGCTACCCCGCGGTTGATGGAGCCGATTTACGAAGTCGAGATTCAATCGCCTGCGGATTGCATGAGCGCCATCTACACCGTGTTGAGTAAACGCCGCGGTCACGTCGTGAGCGACGCGCCGAAACCAGGCACGCCTGTGTACACCGTCAAAGCTTTGATTCCCGCCATTGAAACCTTTGGTTTCGAAACCGATTTGCGCTATCATACGCAAGGTCAAGCTTTCGGTCAGTCGTACTTTGATCACTGGGCGGTCGTCCCTGGTGATCCTTTAGACAAGACTATCGTCTTGCGTCCGCTCGAACCAGCGCCGGTGCCGCATCTCGCGCGCGAATTCATGGTCAAGACCCGTCGTCGTAAGGGCATGTCCGAGGACGTCACCGTCAGTAAGTTCTTTGACGATGACTTACTCATTGAACTCGCGCAAGCCGATACCGAGCTCGCGGGTATGTTTTAGCCTATCATTGTTTGTTTTTTATACCATCACACACAAAACTCAACAACACCAATCGTCTCGCCTCACTACGCGGCGTGCGTATCCGAAACCTCACCTCGGATGCCCCCTAAACCTCCAACGACGACCGTTCTGAGGCAAATTTTGCTACTCCAACGCGACGTACCGCGCGCGGCGGCGTTCTACGAGCACGCTATCGGCTTGTCCGTGCGCGCGTGCACCGACGCCTACGCCGAGCTCGGCGTGAGCTCCACGGACGATAGCTCCTCCGTCACGCTCGCTTTGCAGCGCACCGAGACCGAAGCGTCGCTCAGTGTTGGATACTCGCCAATCATACAGTTTCAAGTGTCAGACATCAACGCCAGGGTGAACGCAGCGCTCAAGCTCGGGGCGACGCTGGACGGGGGGATTCAATACGAGCCGCACGGCGCGGTGGCGGCGTTACGCGCGCCTGACGGTATTATGCTCGGTTTATACGAACCGAACAACTAACACTATTGGTTTTCATCGCTCGCGTCGAAATGGTGCGCACGAGGTCATCTCAAGACGCGCCGGCGCGCGGGGACGCAGCCGATGACGACGAAGCGTTTGGAGGCGAACGACCAAGAGCTACAAAGCGACAGCGATGTATAATTCACGTTGACGTCGATGCATTCTTCGTGCAGTGTGAGCAGAATAAAGATAATACGTTGCGCGACGTGCCGGTCGCGATACGTCAACACGGGGATGTGATATGTGTGTGTCATCGCGCGCGAGCGCTCGGGGCGAAGAAATTTGGCGACGTCCGTGAAACGCGCGCGCTCGTCGAGAAACATGGCGGGCGTATGGTGCATGTTCCAACGACAGACGACCAACGCGTGTCGTATGCGACCTATACTAGCGCATCATATGCGTTACATGCGAAAATGGCGAACTTATGTCAAGGAGTATTACGCGCTGAGGGGAAAACTCCCGCCATGTACGAAGCCGCGTCCATCGACGAAGCTTACGTGCAACTCGAGCACAAGGCGGACATCGCCACGCGCGGCCGAGAGTTCGCCGAGAACTTAAAACGTGCGGTCTTCGATGAGCTCGGGTTTGTAGTTTCCGTGGGTGTGGCAACGAATAAGCGCATGGCAAAGATTGCTTCAAAGATGGCCAAGCCGGATGGCGTCGTCGTCCTTAGCGACGACGCTGACGTCGAACGCGCGTTACGTGCGACGCCATGCAAGTCGCTCCCGCACTGCTCGTCAAAGATTGTTCAACAGAAGTTCGCCGCGCACGGTTTACTCACCGCTTGGGACGTGCGCAGGTTCAACTCGAAGCGTCTCGAGGCTATGATTGGTTTTAGTCCAAAGCTCGCGTTGGATGTATCTCGAGCCGCGCACGGCGTGTGCGATGAAAGTATCGTCCACAAGGTGAATGGTAAGAAGTCTATTAGCGTGCAAATGACACTAGCATCAACGCCACGCATGATGGCGCCGCATATTCCGCGTGATACGGTTTCCGCAACCGGAGGTAAACCTGGGTGGTTCATGCCGTTGGCGAGCGGCGAAACGGAGCGTGTCGAACGCACAACACGGGGGTTGTCCAACGAGCTTTTCGACAAGTTGCGCGTGCACGAGTCCTACGAACATAAATGGCCGTCAACGCTCAAAGTAGAGCTTAAGTTCCAAGGCACAAGCGTGTCGAGTACGAGACCCGCGGCGTTTCCTATAAAATTTGAAGATGTCACCGCGGGAGATTGGAGCGCTCTCGAACGCGGTTCCGCGGAACTCGCAAAGACCATCATCGGACGTCGCACAACTGATATCATCGAGCGCGTTTCGATAACAGCGATAAATTTCAAGCCGACGCGTGATACGGGCCCTACGGTGGAAGAACTACGCGCCAGGGAAGAAAATCCCATCGCTCGAGCTTTGGAGCAATCCGAAATGAAAAGGTTGCGAGACGCGGTCTCAGCAGCTGAGCGGGATCGAGAGGCGAACGCATTACGACGAGTCGACCTCAAAAGACAACGCAATGAGAAGTGGATGGCGGGCTTAGAGCCATTGCAGCCGGTTGACATGCTCGTGGCTCTACAAGGTGGTTGGGACGGCGATGATGAGTGTCCACTTGCACCCGCCGAATGCCGTGCGGCGTTACAAATGCGAGAACAACTAGTGTTTCCAAACGCATACGACGCCGACGGATTTGAATGAATAGCATAGGACTTAGTTGAGCTAGGTAGCGCATTGTTGATTTTACATACACGGATGCACGCAATATGGTTTCTAGAAAATCATGAACAAATGCATGAGAAGGAAGTACAAAGCCAAACCAAGGCGCATGAAGGGCCGACGCTGCAAATATACACTCGCGCGGTCAAAGTGTGTGGCAATGTTCAGAGCGACAGGATGCTGTAGAACCGGGACATTTGTTGCGCTCTTCAAGTGTCCTTGTAGAGGAACGAACGCGTAAGATCCGCCAGTTAAGACTGCTCCTTCAATGTCTGTGTCGGCGAAATCCTCATTCTTCTTGTTCGTGAAGTTGCCCGCCTTCGACGACGATGCGGCGTTGTGTGCGCGCTCATCGGACAGCATACTTTGCAGTTGGTGTACGCGACTATTAGCTGCGTCAAGCTGCTGACGCAATTGCACGGATTCGTCCGACATTGCAGGCGGCTGCGCGGAGCGCTGCGCGTTGAGCGCGGCTTGCAGATCAGAAACTTTCGCCCGCAGTTCGCTCGTCGTCGATTCGTTTTGCGAACGCAACGAAAGCATCTCGGAGTTGACTTTTGCGAGCGCTGTCGATGCTTCCGAGGCACGTCTTTCGGCGTCTCTAAGTTTTTCCTGCTCAACCGCCTGCGATTCCGCAACTCCAGCTAGCGCGGCAAGTTCCGCGAGTTTCGACTCTACTAACGCCTCGGCGTCGTGCAATCGCTGCTTAAGTTCATTTGCTAGCCGTTGCTGCTCCTCATTAGCTTGCAATGCCTGCTCGCACTCAGCCACGTACACTTCCTTTTCTTTTTCAACTTCCTCGAGCACGAGACGATTTTCATCAACCTTGTTCGCCAATCGCACATTCTCCGCCGCCAACGCCGCCTTTTCCTCTTCTGCGGCACTGGACAGCGCCATTAATTCTGCTTCCAAACTTGAAAGCTGCGACGCTTTAATTTCGAGCTCAGCGCTCAGTTCCTCCGCGCGCGCTTCAGCGCCCGAATTCGTCTGCGCCGCCGAACGACGAAGCGTATCTGCCTCCGCCTCAGCGTTCTCTTTTGCCTCATTGGCCGCACGCAACGACGCATTCATATCTTCAATTTCAAATCGCAACCGTTCCAACTCACTCGCCGACGCCTCTATTGCAGCAACGCTCGCCTTTGATGCCGCTTCGACGTCTCTCACCGCTCGCGACTCAGCCTCAGCCAAAGCGTCAGTCTTATCCTTCATCACCCGTGCGATTTCGCGCTCGAGCTCCCCCACCGCCTTTGTTTTCACCAACAATTCCTCGCGTAGTTTTCCCTCCAACGCATCTCTTTCGGCCACGAGCGCGTCCATTGCAGCCGTGTCCCGCCCGTCCGCCGTCGCTCGTTCCCCCAGCTCCGTCGTCAGCGTTTTCAACTTTTCCAACGCCTCATCGCGCTCGATCTCGATTTGCTTGCCCTTCTTCACCGCTTTTTTCAATTTCTCCTTCATGCTCGCCAGCTGTTCGTGCGCGTCGTCGACGCGCGCCTCAGGCGTCGCGTCCGGCGTCGCATCGTTTGCCTTTCCGACACCATCACCATCGGTCGCTTTCGTCGTCTTCGGGACCGGCACCGCGCCCTGTGCCGCTTTTGCCGTCGCGTTCGCGGACTGCGACTTTTTCGCACGGAATTCGTCGAGCTTCTTGCGCCCCGCGTCGCGGTCGGCGTTCTGTTTCGCGGTCGACATGTGCCGTCGCGCGCCAAGGAGTGAGGCTCAGAACGTTCATTACACGTGTGTTTCTTTAATTTACAATGGTGATATTTTCCGTGCTATCGCAACAATCTTCGGAAGAATCTACGCACTGGCGATCTCTTCGTGCAAAAGAAAATCACCCACGTCGCGATGAGCGCGCACACGACGATCCAAAATCTGGCGCCGGCGTCAAGCGACTTTCCAACCAAATTCCTCGTCATGAATGGATACGTTTCCCCAAACTTATCGACGTCATCGGTGATGGATAAAAACTCCCCTATGACTTTAGCAATCTTCACTGCATGGGCGTGGGAATGCGTGGATGTGGTCATTGGAACGACGAGGAGCGAATCCACGGGAATTGCGGATTTGATCTCGCGCACGCGGTCAATGTACGCGCTCTTCCACGTCTCTTCATCTGGCACCTCGCTGCCGAACAATCGCTCGTACATGCATGGATAGATATCACAGTAATGATACGTTTCATCGCCGCACGCGCTCGATGACGAACGTATGGCGCCAGAAGCGCACCCGCACGCGTCCCCGAGCTCCGCCGCGGATTTCGCCTGCGTCTCCGCGTGCGCGTACCATTCGCTCACCATGGACTCAAACAACACCACCTTGGCGTCAGGATAATCCTCAAATAGATCTTCAATCACGCTCGGCGTCGGGAGCCAACTCACAAAGTCATAGTTGTCCACCGTCGCCGTATCCACATCCGCGTCCAAGCAGTACGACGTCGCGAGCGACGCGTCCGCGCTAAACGCCGCACCACCCCACACGCCCGCACCCACGCGCGTGGTGGACTCTAACGCTAAAAATCCAAGGTTTTCAAACCACGACGCGGCGGTGGCTTCTAAGAACGGATCTAAACCCGCGCTGAATACGCGCGCGCGAGACGTCACCAGGGTGTTCAGCTCGGGCTTGCCCGTCGTCGTCGCCGCATCGACCGCACGCGCGCCCGCGCACCCGGCCGCGACGACGCACGCCGCGGTGAGCACCGCTACGCGCGAGGCCACTGACGACGACGAACGCGCCGACGACGACGACGTTGACACCATCGATTCTTCACGCGCGTCTGCGTCTGCGGTAACACCAAACCCAAAACAGAACCACGCGCGGTCGCTCGACACAACCGCACGCGCCGACAGCGCCGACGGCGACGGTTACGGTGACAGCGGGCATTCATGCGCGGCACTCGCGCGTCGCCGCCCGCGTCGTCATCGCGCGGCGCGTTCGACGACGTCGAGCTCGTGGTGTTGGACTTTGACTTGACGCTCCTGCGCGTGCACTCGTTCGCGTCTCGCGTGCGCGTTGAGGACTTGGTGTCGGGGGCGAGGCGCGCGAGGGATGATTTCGTGGATGTAGAGTATTTTAAATTGTTTCTAGGTGCGCGAGTTGGCGTCGCGCGCGCGCGCGTAAAGACGCGTAAAGACGCGGTGTGTGACTGACGAGACGTGTGGGACACCAAACGCAGAGCGCGCAAAGGCGCGAGATGTGGTCGTGAAGATTGCTTCTTTCGGGGTGTATGAGGTGATACAGACGTATATGGATATTGTTCTTGGTCAGGGCGCGTTTGGGAGAGACGATATATCCACCCCGAGCGTGGTTGGCGTCAAGGATGGGTGCTCGGTGGATGGCGGGAAGAATGCCCAGTTGGAAAAGTTGGTCGCTCAACGTTTCGGTGTAGATGCCGTGAATGATAACGCGACGCGACAGCGCGTGGTTTTATTTGATGATGATGAGAAGAATATTGAAGCTGCGGTGAATGCGGGCTATAGAGCGGTGCATACGCCGGATGGGTTTACGCGCCTCGCGACGCGCGCGATGTTTGACGCGCTCGCGCCACGGTGTATGATAAACGAAAAGAAAATAATAGACGTGTAAAAATACATTATACAAAGATTCTTCACAGACCGAGCGTTTTGAACAGCCAGCCGTTGGGATCGACGCCTTCGGGACGCGAGACGTGCGTCCAATCATTCGTGAATGACGCGAACCGCCGCTGTCTCGTCGCCACGCTCGCCCAATCCACCGGAGGACCGCTCAGAATCACCTCATTCCATATCCCGCACGCACCGCTGCGCCACAAGCTCACCTCATTTACATCGCTCGCATTAGCCAAGCTTTGCGCGCACATCACCGCATCTTCGAGCCTAGCGCCCTTCCCTCGACCGGTGCTGACGTTGGCGATGAGGCGACCGCCGGGCTTCAATTTCGCGAGCAAAGTTCGCCACGTCTCCGAATATTTCAAGCATTCCACCACCGTGGAGTTCTCATCGAAGCAGTCGACGATCAAGCCATCAAAGTCTTCATCCCAATTGACGCATCCTTGAAAAGCATCGCCTACTTCGCATCGTAACGCCCCCGAACGCTCCAACGCGTCCACGCCAAATCGGCGCCTCGCCAACGTCACGATACTTGGATCGAGCTCCCATCCAATCATCCGCACGTCCCGCGCGTGGTGACGATGAATAATTCGCGCACACGTGCCCGCACCCAATCCTAATATCCCAATCACCTTGACCGCATCGCCGCCAATCGCTTTCCCGTCGTTCTCCGTCGACAACACCGCCGGAAGCGTCGCAAACAAGTCAAAAACTCCACCCGCCCCATCCTCGTCGTCGTCGCGCTCGCGATACTCGCTCAGCACCGCGTCCGGGGCATCAACGCGAGTGAGAATCACCGCCCCGGCGAACGCGCGGTTCGGGTGTGTCTCGCGCACGCGCTCGACGATTAACGTCGAGCCAAAGTCTGAGTCTGCGGTGTCGATGACATCGACGTGCGCGTCATCGGCGGCGGCGGCGGCACGTGCGCGAGCGCGGCGATCGACGCGACGGAGGTGATGTCGCGCGGTGCATCGAGCGCGCACGGCGTGCGACGCCGACGCCGACGCCGACGCCGATGCCGTCATCGACGTGGAGGCGAATGAAGCGGCGTCAGTGTCCGCCGCATCACCGTCTTCGATGCGCACCGGCGCCGTCGGCGTTCGGCGGTGCAGCGCGCCGCGCGTGGCGCCACGCACGCAATCGCACGGGGGACCACGCGCGTGGTTCGCGCGACGCGGCGTGGCGCGCGCGATGCGCGACGAGGAAGTTGTTGAAGACGCAACGTCAACGCGTCGCGCGGCGATGGTGCGCGTGAGCGCGCTCGCGCTGACGATGGGCGTACCGATGCGTGCGAACGACTGGCGTGCGAACGCGGATTCATCGTCGTCGCCGCCGCCGTCGTCGTTGTATGACTTTAAAGTGAAGCAGTACGGCGCCGAGCGAGACTTGCGCGCGTTTGACGGTAAAGTCACGCTCGTCATGAATGTGGCGAGCGAGTGACCTTTGCAGAACGCCAACTACCCAGCGATTCGTAAAATGTACGAAAAGTACCACGACGATGGGTTTGAGTTGATTGCGTTTCCAGTGAATCAGTTTGGCTGCCAAGGGCCAGGGACGAGCGAAATGGAACGAGCGTACGCGTTTAAGAAATTTGGCTTTGAGTTTCCAGTCATGGACAAGATTGCGGTGAAAGCCAAACCGGTGCGGTGTAAGGGTATCGATCCGGCGTCGTATGAAGAGTTTAAAGATGATCCGGACGCGATGTTAACCGCACCACTCGTGGACGACGTCACGTCATCCTCGCCGGAATCCGAAGTGTACACCTTCTTAAAACAAAAGCCATTCGACGGCGAAATCGAATGGAACTACGTCAAATTCTTAGTCGGTCGCGACGGGCGAGTGTTACGAAGGTATTCCCCAGGCGACCCGCTCGAGCAAGGATTGGAGGAAGATCTCAAACGCGCATTGAAAGGCGACGCGTTGAGCGAAAAAAAGCGCAATCCGTATTTGTAGACGCCGCGTTTCGACGATGAAGCACAGCGCACTGCACGCCGTGACGACGCGCGAGGTAAATTCACGATTGGTACCGTCCAATCAACCCTCGCGCGTTCGATTTACGCAGCGCGCGCCGCGCATTGAAACGCAAGCCAACAGTTTTAATTCATGTATCATTTTTTTGTCCCAGCCCGAGAACAGCCACGCACCACCGCACTCGACCGCGCGCCGCACGAACGATGGCGCAACATGAAGTCGTGCAGGTGCGTGTGCATGGATTGTACGCGCGAGCGCGCGTTCGCACGCGGGCGCGAGGCGATCGATCGTGCGCGCGCGCGTCGTCGGCGTCGGCGTCAACGAATGCGTGTGTGTTTGAATCGCGCACCTGTCGCGTTGACCGACGCGTTTTTAACGACGCGAGCACTCACCACGTATCGCGCGTGTTCGCGCGCGCACGACACACAGGCGATGATGGAGCAGAAGATTTACGAAATGGCGCGCGCGGCGGAAGACGCGGTGGATGATGAGATGCACAGGCTCGACAAGATGGATGGGGACGACCTCGAGGAGTTGCGTAGGAAACGTCTGGAGAGCATGCAAACGGCGCACGCCGCACGAAAGAGTTACTTGGAACGCGGGCACGGTGTGGTGAATGATTTAGACGATGAACGCGCGTTCTTTGATAAGATGAAAGGGGAGGACAAGATGATTGTACATTTTTATAGGCCTTCGAGCTGGCCGTGCGAGGTGATGGCGAAACATTTGGAGGTGGTTGCGCAAAAGCACGTAGAGACGCTTGTGTGTAGAATTAACGCGGAGAAGTCACCGTTTTTGACGGAAAGGCTTAAAATTTGGATGCTTCCTACGTTATGCTTGGTGAGAAACACGCAAGTGACGGATTACATCGTTGGTTTTGATGACGTCGGCGGAACGGATGACTTCCCCACGGAGCACTTGCGATTGGTCTTGGCGTCAAAAGGTTTGATTAATTACGAGGGTGGTGATAACGACGTCGATGCAAATCCTCGCGCAGGGAAAAAACCGGTCAACGTTGTCGAAAAGTCAAATAATCTTCGCCGCGGATCGAAGATGGCGTTGAATTCTGATGACGAAAGTTCAGACTTTGATGATTAAGTCGCGAATCTTTCTTACTAGTAGAAGAACGAGACTGTTGTGTTGAATAAATTGAATATGTAGCGATTATTACAGCGATTAGAAATCAGCGCCTTTCGTTGCGTTCGCCGTGACGATACGCGCTAAAACATCATCCACACTAAGCGAGCCAATATCACCATCCTTGTACGTGCGCACCGCGAGCGTGTTGTTCTCCGCTTCATCCTTGCCGACGACAGCCATGATGGGAATCTTTGCCTTTTCTGCGTTGCGAACAAGTTTGTTAAGACGTTCACCAGTGCAAATTTCTACGCGCACGCCCGCATCGCGAAGCTTCTTCGCGACGGATTCGGTAAAGTCGCTCACGGTGTCCGTCACCGGAAGCAAGCGCACTTGCGTCGGGGCGAGCCATAACGGGAATTCCCCGGCGTAGTTCTCCGTAAGGATACCGAAGAAACGCTCCAACGAGCCGAAAATAGCGCGGTGGATCATAATGGGTCGCTGCTTCTCGTTCTCCTTGTCGACGTAATTCAATTTGAAGCGCTCCGGGAGGTTGAAGTCAAGCTGCACCGTCGAGCACTGCCATTTACGTCCAATCGCGTCCAAGATTTTAATATCAATCTTAGGACCGTAGAACGCTCCACCACCATCATCAACGATATAATTCCACTTTTTGAGGTCGAGCGCGTCCTTGAGTGCCGACTCAGCCTTCATCCAAATTTCATCATCGCCAACCGACTTTTCCGGTCGCGTCGAAAGATTCACTTCAAAGTTTGTGAACCCAAACGTGCTGAGAATCTCCTCAGTCAAATCGAGTACGCCCTTAATTTCGTCGGTGATTTGATCAGGTAAGCAGAAAATATGCGCGTCGTCCTGGGTGAAACCTCTCACGCGGAATAACCCGTGCATGGTGCCACTGCGTTCGTATCTGTACACCGTCCCGAGCTCAGCCCAGCGAATGGGCAGGTCTCGATAAGAATAGTAGCCGTCTTGGTACACAACAATGTGGAACGGGCAATTCATAGGCTTCAGTTGGTACATTTCGTCTTCAACTTTGATGGGTTGGTACATGTTTTCCGAGTAAAAGTCGCTGTGACCCGACGTGTGCCACAGCTCTTGCTTGGCGACGTGCGGAGAGTACAACAATTCGTAGCCTCGCGCGAGGTGCAAATCCTTCCAGTACGTTTCAATCATGTGGCGCATATGCGCACCCTTTGGATGCCAGAAAACCAAACCCCCACCTGCGTTGTCTTGTTGCAGCGAGAACAAGTTCAAGTCCTTACCGATCTTTCTGTGATCGCGTCTCGCCGCCTCCGCCTTGAAATCGTTGTACGCCTGCAATTGCTCAGGGGTTTCCCAAGCCGTACCATAAATACGCTGCAACATGGGCTTGGTTTCATCACCGCGCCAGTACGCACCAGCTACGCTCTCGAGTTCAAAGGCTTTTTGATCGAGCTTACCCGTGGATTCCACGTGCGGACCGGCACATAAATCCCACCACTCGTCGCCGATGTGATAAATTGTAATCGGCTCTGTCTTAATCGAGTCCAAAATTTCCAACTTGTACGGCTCATTAATCGCACGAATGCGCCTCTCGGCTTCCTCGCGAGAGACTTCTTCGCGTCGCAAAGGGTAATCTTTACGAATAATCTTGTACATCTCCTTTTGAATGTTCTTCATGTCTTGATTCGTGAAGCCCTCTGGGTAGTAAAAGTCGTAATAAAACCCGCGCTCAATCCACGGCCCAATCGTGCACTGCGCGCTCGGAAACACCTTTTGCACCGCCATCGCCATCACGTGCGCGCTCGTGTGTCGAATCTTCAACAAATTCTCACTCTCATCGCTCGTAGGCAACGCCACCACGGGCGCCGCGTCGGCAACCTTCTCGCCCGCCGCCCGCGTCTGCGCTCGTCGCCCGCGCCCATCCGATGCAGAACTCAATAGTCTCATCGACGACGACGACGACGAACCCGACGAAGACGCACACTTCGCACCATTTCGCATCGATGCCTTCGTTCGCGCGCCTTTCACCGCACACGTCGTAAACGCCGTGCGCAACATCGTCGTAGACATCATCATGTCTCCTCCACTCCTATTTATCAATCACCCACACTGTGCGTATGTCTCTCTCCGCGCGCCTGACGACGCGTGACGACGCGTGACGAACGAACGAACGAACGAACGAACGAACCCGTATCGCGTGCGTCGTGTCCTGCGCGCGTATCGCTCGCCAACACCGCTCGCGCGCGACGCACGTTGACGCCTTCGCTTCAGGGTTTCACCCACCCCTCCGCCGGGTCACGGGTCACACGGGTCACGGGTCACCCACCCCATCGCGCGCGAACGCGACCTCCCTCATGTCGCGATCGATCGATACGGTGCAGGGTCGCGAGACCGATCGATCGAGGGTGAATATCGATCGAGATCGATCGTGGGCGGTCACGCGGTGCGGTCACGGTGGAGGCGTCGCCGGTCGTCGTCGGTCGTCGTCGGTCGTCGTCGTCGCGGCATTGGCGCGCGCGCGATGGCGCCGCGCGACGACGACGACGACGACGACGGAGGCGGAGGCGGAGGCGGAGGCGGAGGCGGAGGCGGCGACGGAGGCGGCGACGGGCGCGGCCAAGGGCGCGGCCAAGGGGAGATTCCGCGGTCCGGCTGGGCGCGGCGCACCGGCGTGTATGCGGCGGCCGAGACGGAGGAAGATGCGGACGTGGCGCGACGCCTCGCGCGCGCGCGGGAGGAGACCCGGCGTTTAGATGACGGACGCGAGAGAGATACGCGTTGGATTGATGCGTCGGTGGAGATGTTGGAGACTATACGCACGACGAGCGATGAAAAAGTGCGCGCGAGGACGATGCACGCGTTGGCGCGGGCGTGCGAAGACGCCGAGCGGGCGTTTGAAAAGGAGTGTGGTGCGGATAGTTCGTCCAGTCGTGCGGCGCGAAGCGTGCTCGTGCGGATACAAGAGATGACGTTGAGTGATGCGTGGATAGATTCCGTGGTCGAACGTGCGGTTGGGGGGAAGATGTTCACGTGTACGATGCCCGAGCAGGCGGCGGCGTTGCGGTTACTCCGAGCGTGCGGTTTGGGTATGCGAAACCGTGATTTCAACAGGCATGCGATATTACCCTTTGATGATTCGACGAGAGAAATGTATTGCACCATACTCGCCGAGCTCGCGTTTGACGGACGGGCGTACACGCATTCGATTGATTCGAGGGCAAACGACGAGCGCGCGCGCGGGCCGACACCGAATTTGGACGCGCATCGCATCAAGACGTATGCTACGGGGGTGCTAGGGATCATGTTAATTACAGATATCGTCGCGAGTGATTCCATCAGAAATGGCGTCATGGAGAGTCTGTTGAAACCGTTGGTGAAGTTAGTGGTGGAGAATGGCGAAGGCGCGCCAGAGTGGGAAATGAACTCTATCGAAATTACGGCGGAGGCGAGCGCCGCCGACGAAGCAACTGCGAACGACGAAGGGTGTCCGGGTGGTTTGCGTGCCAGAGACTGCGATGAGCTCCACCGAGTACTAATGCAAAGTAGATTAGCATGCGTAGCGGCGATTGGAGATTACGTGGAGTGTTTCGCAGAGGCGCTCCAGCACGGAGTGTTGGATTTATCGCTGCGCCTCGTTGCGGGTCCTCATCGAGCGGCGACGATGACGACGAAGAGCGGCACGCCCGAAGATAATGTCGCGGCGAGCACCACGAGTACAGAGGGATGGCCCAAAGAATTCGCCGTTGATCGCGTGTTTGGTCAGAGCGGCAATTTCCATGCTGACCCACAACTTCCAGAGGCGCTTGGTGTCGTGAGTGCATTTTTAGCACATAGAAAGTTCGCCGTGACATTTATCGAAAGCGGTGGAGCGAAAATGTTGATGAACATTCCGCGCGGTCCAATGACGTACTTTGGTTTAACGCGCTGTATGTTTGGCATTGCGAGCATCACCACTGCGCTCGAACGACTTATGGCGCCACCAGTGAATTTGGCGCGAAAATCTGTCAAGATGGCGCTCGAGTTGCTCGATTGTCCGAATGAGTTCGCGCGACGACATGCTGCATTATATTTGACGTTTGCAGTCCAGATTCCAATCGTCGTCGTCGCATTCGATGCCGAAGCTGGGCTGAAACTGGTACTGAGGATTCTACGAACAACGGCGTTTTTTGTGTCGGATGAAGACCATCTACTACGTCGGATGAGCCTCTACGACCACGCCTTAGTAAAGGAAACTGGCGATCACTTGAGCTTGCTATTGCGACAATACATGCGTGCGCATTTTACGCAACACGTCAAGGCGCTTGAAGAAAAGGTGGCTGGAAAATCGAAGAAAAATTCAAGCGCTGCTCCGCCGCCAACGCCAATGAATGACGCTAGTAAGTTGAGTCAACGCCGAGCAATGTTTCAAGCGATTGACATTGGCCAGGACGCAACAGAGCGAATGTTCAGCGTTGTACATAGAAATCGCCGCGTTGCTGCGGCGCTACAAACCAAACCATGGCTCGTCGTCGAAGCGTTTGCGGCGCAAAATGGACCAAAAGTCATGCTCGACTTGCTCCAAGTTGCGCCTGGGGATAAAAATCTTCGTGAATGCGTCATCGGGTCTCTGAGCGTGTTGAAAATTGTCACGTTACATCCAAGTGGACGAGTAGCAACGTCGGCGGCGCAATTTCGGGAGTGGTGCACGTCGGCGTACGTGTTGATTGATATCATCGAATCGGCGGCAAAATACGTCGACACGGACGCCGTGCTCGACGCGCTCAAGGTGCTGTGTAATCTCGTCGCCCCACCTCCGGCATTGAGCAACATGGATGCGCTGGCTTCAAATTACAACGCAAAAGACTCAAACAAGTTGGGGAAATTGCCGCGCGCTCAAAGTGTTGATGGTAAGACGTTCTCCGTATTCGATTACCACAGAATGGAAGAAACGTTTGCGCCGGCGAGGAAGCACGTGCAAGAAGCGCGCGGGGTAAAGTCGCTTTTGAACTTACTTTTCAAGACATCGAAGACGTTGCCGCAACCGGCAAGGGATATTACCCGGGCGCTGTGTTGCCGAACGCTCCTAGGATTGTCGCGCGACGCAGCCATTTCGCACACGCTACAAACGCTGCAAATCGCTCGGCATCTCTCCGAACTTGTGCGAGAAACGGGCAAGTCGCAAGCGTTAATGGACATGGATACGAATGGAAATTCCAAGCGTGAGGGCGGATTAGGTTCGGCGGCGGCTGTGGAAGCTGCGGCGTCCGAATTTCATCGATGCGCAGTTGATCTCATCGTCGCCACAGCGGGATTTGCAAATGTAAAAACGACGACGCCCGCGATAGCGTCTGAAGCCGCGGCGCCACCGCTTGCGAAGTTAGAACGACATTTAATCGCTGCGGCGACCAAGGTCCGGTACCCGCACGAAGAACTTTTGCAAGTGATTCACGAGCATCTTGTTTCCGCGGGGTTGTCGCAAACCGCGGCATCCCTATTGAATGAAGCTCGATTGGATCGTCTGAATTCCGCGCACAGCGGCAACGCGAGTCGTTTCAATTCCCCCGCAGTGCGTCTCAAGTTAAACTTTAAGAACAAAGCGGCACCGAGCAAATTGTACCGCCGCGCTCCCCGATCGAGAATGACTGGGGCGGCGCGTGGTATGATTGGCAATGTTAACGACCCGTTTACATTGGGTTTGGACAACGGCAGTTTAGAGCACGTGATGCGAAAAGAATTGAGCGGCGAAGCGAGGACAGTTGTGGATAAATCGCCCACTTTGGCGCCTCGGGGACAAAAGCGCAAAGGCGCCACGACTGTTGCTGGTGAAGAACTTCGCAAAACGCTCGTTACTCCACCAATCACTGGGGCTAGCGGTAAAACGTGCTGTGATCAACATCACACGCCGTCGCCGGCGATGAAGGAGCGCATTCACGTGGAGTATCCGACGCCCGGGATGATTGTTGCTGACGCACCACGCGGAGAAACTGGATGTGGCGTGCGCTCGCGACTTGATGCCATTCTTACGCAGTACTTACGCGCACAACATCGACAGTGCGCGGCGCCAATCACGGCGTGCGCACCGTTTTCATTGCTTACGCCGCATCAATGTCCGAAACCGCGGCACGTGCTAGACGCGCCGCGGAATTTAACGACGCGACTATTCCGTCGTGAATGGTCGAACAACGCAGGCTGGTCTGCGGGTACGCGACGTGCAGATAGGCATTTCGTGTATAGCCGATTTCGACCTCTGCGCACCATGCGCGGTGATGACGTGCTCCTCACCTCAGTGGCGTTCTTGAATGGTATATCCGAACACGTCATCGCTGGAACAAACGACGGGGACATTCGCCTCTTTGACATGCTCACGAGTGAGCTCATAATGGTCAAGCCCGCGAACGATGGAGCCATTAGGAAGATTACGCCAACGACTTCGAAATGTCCAAGGTCGATGTTCCTGTGTGATTCGATTGGCGAAGTGTCGCTGTGGACAATCGAGAATGTGGACCACGACCCGGAATTGCTCTTCACCGAAAGCGCGTTTGGTGGGGCCATGAACTCGGTGGGGTCGTCGCTGGCGGTAATTACCGAAGACGAGCAGATCAATCTTATAGATATCACCACAAGAGCAGTTACGCGCACGTTAACTCTCAGAACCGGAGGTCCGCCAGATTTTACTGTTGGCAACGAAGACTTGTCGTTTTCACCAAACGACGAGCTGTTGTTGCGAGACGAAACGCTGTGGGATCTTCGAATGTCGGGTAATACGCCCGTACAACGTTTTGATAGATTTTCTGAAGCTGCTGGTGCATGTTTTCATCCAGCGGGAAATGAAATCATCATAGGTCGCGAGGTGTGGGACATTCGCTCGTCGCGCTTATTGCGAACGGTGCCGTCTCTCAACCGAGCGGCGTTAAAGTTCAACAACGAGGGAAGCGTCGGTTTGGCGCACATTCGTCATCCAACTAGCGAACCACCGCTTGCGGCGTTACGTCGGTGTCATCACCCGTACAAGCATTCGTTCTGCACGATTGATATGACGGACTATTCTGATATTTGCACTGTGGATGTTGACCGCGGAATGATGGACGCCGCGTGGGATATGAATACCGACACATTGTGCGCGACTGTGGAGTATGACATCATGGATACGCATGAGTCCATCGTTCGTATTTTTGAAGTTGGTCGTTTACGTCCAACCGAGGACGAGTCAGACGTCGAAGACGAGGACGGCAGACACGATGGCATGTTTAACGACGACATGGATTATAATTCGGAAGACTACGGCGAAGACGACTACGATGAAGAAGACTACGATGACGACGACGACGACGGAGACGACCGCCGCGGGAATCGTCCTATCGATATCGATCAACGCCGCGTGGCAAGAACCGCCGCTGATGGTCTTCGCACGTTGCTCGGTCGCGGTGATAACGCCGATGATTGGGCGCACTACGACGAATACTCAGATTACGACAGCGATTACGGCAGCTCGGAGGATGACGAAGACGAAGACTCCATCGATGGAATGTACGAAGATGATTACTTTGGTGTTGCCGCAGCTGGCGATCAAGGTCGTCGCCATCGTGGTGCGCGCGACGCGCGCATTCGCATTGGCGATCCAAACGGCGACTTCAATATTGATTTAGCCCGCCAGCCGCGCCGACGCGGCCGACGCTCTGAAGAAGAAGAAGAAGAAGAAGAAGAAGAAGAGAGCGGCTCTTCAGACGACGACGATGATGACGATGATATGAGCAGCGAAGATGGAAGTGGAAGTTCATACGATACCACGGCCACAGATACCTCCACCTCTGACGAAGACGAAGACGAAGACGAAGACGAAGACGAAGACGAAGACGAAGACGAAGACGACAATTCTGAATGGGAAACCGACACCGACGGCTCTGCCTCAGGCGATTGGGCCGACGACGCCGACCACCCCGAATTCGGCGACGCCTGAGCACGCGCGAAGATATATATCACACGCGCCGTGCACATCGCGCGTCACACACCATAGACACACGGCACGTGTAATAGAGAATCGCACGCGATTATAGCGCACGCGAAACCGTCATCCTCGGTCTGGATAACGCCCGCGCGCGAAACCACCTCGTCACATCACCACGCGCCACCCCCCGCGTTCGTCGCATCACACATCGCCACCCGACGACGCGTGCGATGATGATCGCAAGCGCAATGTCTCGCACCGTCGCCGCGCGCGCGACGACGACGCACAGTCAACGCGCGAAGACCACGCGGGTAGTCAACCATGGCGAGGCTACGAATCAGCATCAAAACCATCGGCGCCGTGCGCTGGTGCGCGTCGGTGCCGTGCGCGGGGACGCTGATTACGACGTGCATACAGTGATGTATGGAGACACGCTCGCGGCGGTGGCGGTGAGGTACGGTACGAGCGTGGAGGCGTTGTGCGAGACGAATGGATTGGGCGCTGGCGGTTCCAGAGAGGCGTTGTACGTGGGACAACGGTTGTTGATTCCAGCCGTAGAAGCGTCGAGTTCGTCGAGTTCGCCGATGATGACGAATGTCGAACGTGATCTTGAGTACGCAAATGCGCGCGCGGCGAGAAGTGAGAAGAGACGGGCGATGGAGAGCGCGCCGGCGACGCGGACGCACGCCGCGACGTCGAGCGCGGTGGAGACGTTGACGAGAGATGAAGTCGCGGGTTTACTCGCGCATCGCGAGGAGACGGTGATGTTACTCGTAGAGACGACAAATTGTCGGTGGTGTGATGATGTACAACCGGCGTGGACGGCGGTGGCGGTGTGCTACGCGAACGACCCGACAGTGCGCGTCTGTCGGATGCACTGCGACACGGATGAGTTGAAGCAGTTTGCGGGCAAGTATTTCCGCGCCAAGACGTTTCCGACCATCGTGGCTTTGCCTGCAGGAAAAGGACCGGTATACAGGCACGCGAGTGCGGACAGAAGCGTGGCGGCGTTGCTTGAATTCGCCGAAGAGGCGACGGGGCGAAATGTTCCGCACGCGCCCATCGACGTGCGTCAATCCACGATGGGTCGCACACCGAGTGAAGTCATGCAATATTCTCAAACACCGCCAGCGATGGCGCAGGCGCGAGTGCACCAGGCGCCGGCAAGCGCGGGTCAGAGTCCGATGAATGTCTTGACGGATGCGTTTGGTAACGTGCTCGGCATTCACAAGACTGTCGGCACTGGCGTGCAAGCGATTCCTTACGCGGCGCAAACAGCCACGACGTCTCAACTCATGCCAATGGCCGTGGGAGGCTTAGTATGCGCAGCACTTTTAAGCGCCGTGGCGAATTTGGCGATGACAGTGAAAGACTTGAAATCGGCGCAGATTGGCGCGCCGTTACGCGTCCCGCGCCGAGGGAAGTCCATGGATAACGAATACGACGACATGGAACCCGCGGACGATTATGAGGAGGCGGTCATAGAAGTATCGGCTCAAAATGACGTCGATGAACTCGCCGAATGGCGAGCACTCGTCGTCGACGAGTTACTCACGCTCCCAGCGCGCGCGTTTTTATTAGTTCGCATTTGGTTTCTCATCGGCAAGCGCGTAATGGAATTGAAGACACGCGCGCTTCGCGACGGCGGTCGTTCGGAACGAAGATCCCGACGCCGTGAGAACGACGATTATTAATCAATCGCTATACACTATTGCTGCTATTCACACACTACGCGCTACTGAATATCTTTCATTTGTCCATGAAATCATGTCCTCCTAGTCATCAAAGAGGGCGGCGACGTGCATCGCGAACGCACTGGCGCTCGGCACCGCGGCGTCGTGAACCACAGAAGAATGGTGTGGCATGTCTTCGTCTTTTGCATCGATAACGTTATCTGCAGCTGCATCAACGGCACCAAATCCATCGTCGCCGGCGTCGTCATCGTCCCATTCTACATCCATAGCCTCTCGTACAGCCGTCTCTCTCAATCGCTCTCTCATCACCTCTCGCTCCGCTTTATACCGCTTCGCCATCTCTATCGCATCTGCATCTTCCTCAGCCGCGAACACGGCCACTAATGACTCACGCGTGGCCACCAAAGCGTGCGCAGTCGTCGCATCCACGCTCACCACTGGCGCGTCTCGAAGCAACACCGCGCACCCGCGCGCGATAGCCGTCGTTGTCGACGGCGTCAAAAGCTCGCGATGTACGATCAAACGAATTTCCCCCGTGGGATCACACAATGTCCCAGAACCGTCACCGCCATTCGTGATGCCGAAATCGCGCACGAGAGCGACGACGCGAGGCGCGCGTCCGGCGCGCCACCCGCCTCGACGAATCCACCCCACGTTATACCGGCATTCATTCGCGTTGGCGTCGAATTTCGTGCGGTCGAGCGCTTCGAGGGCGAGTTTCCATGGTGCGCTCGTGGCGAAAACGTCCACATCGTCATCGCCGGCGTCAGCGTCGCCTGTATACGAATCTCCTGCGAGCTGTCGATGCGCGTTTAAATCCGCGCGAGACGCCGCCGTCGTCGCCGTCGTCATAGCGCCGTGCTCGATCGCGGGACGCGCGTAGACGTTCGCGGGACCTGGTATAGCGCGCATGCTGCTCGCCGAAACTAACGCGCGCGCACGCAGAGGCGAGTTGTGACGGTTTGTTGATTATTATATGAACGCCTCTGTGCTATAGACGACGATGAATAGGTCGTGAGACGCGCCCTAGGGCGCGTCTTCGCCCGCGCGAGACTTGACTTCCTCGCCATATTTGGGTGGTGCCTTACCCCAGTTCTCCTCATACGCTGCAGCAACGGTGGGATCCAAATCCAATCCGCTCTTCAACGCTTCTTTACCCGTGGAAATCCACTTGCCTTTGGGCGGCTGTTTACGCCCGCTCGTGGTGTACTTGGCAATCCACGCCGCGTAGCCACCTTCGACGGCGAGTGCGTTGGCATACCCGAGTTTTATCAACGCCGCCGTCATGCACATGACGTCTACGCCGTCCGCGTCGGCGATGAGCAAGCTCATGCTCGGACGCGTTTTAGCCGCGCACTCCGCGGCCCAGCGCTCGCAATCTCGAGTCTCGACGTCGAAAGGAACTGAAATGGTCTTCTGCACGGGCTTGGTGATATGTGAACGGTCGTATTCTTTCCATGACCGCGCGTCAATGAACATGTACTGCCCGCGGTCGAGCATGAGCTTGGCGGAGTCGACGTCTACGCTCGGGACGTCGTCGCTTGACGAGGCGCGCGGGACGACGACCGTGGGAGAGCGACGACCACGGGGGCGCGCAGACGTCGATGCGGCGTACGACGATGACGCGAGAGCGTTTCGCGCGAACATCACGGTGGCGTGCGACATGATGAACGCGTGCTGTGTTATGACACAATGGATAACAAACAGAGGGGGCCAAGTGGCCAAATTATCCAAACTTTGATGGATGCTATTTCGGCCATGACGTCTCGTCTAAATCGACAGAAAGCTGCTTAAATTCCTTTTTAGCCTTGTCGACGACGACGTCGGCGATGTCGGCCCAGTCTCGACCTTCTACACTGACGTTGATTTTGTCGGTAGTGTACACCTGAGGCACGACGACTGCGAATCGCTCGTCGAACGGCTTTTCGACGTAATCTTTCGGCTTTTTCTGCTGCGGAGGCAAAACGAGCGGTTCGGATGGAATTTCTTCATAGTCCACGGAGCTGAGAATGTGCTGGATAGCGTTAAGGCGGGCGATGCGCTTATCATCCGCGGGAACGACCGACCATTTCACCGTCGCCGACGTGTTCTCAAACATCGCATCGCGTGCCTTCGCGTAGTCGTACCACTTCGATCGCGCGTACAAGTCCATGGGTGATAACTTCCAGCGCTTATCGCTGTGCTCGATTCGGCCTTTAAACCGTCGCTCTTGCTCCTCCGCGCTCACGTCAAACCACAATTTGATGAGCACGATGCCGCTGTCAACGAGCATGCGCTCAAACTCGATGACTTCGCGCTCAAATCGCGCAACTTCCTCCTCGGTGGCGAATCCCATGACGCGCTCGACACCAGATCGATTATACCACGATCGATCAAACAGGACAATTTCGCCCGCGCTCGGCAAATGCTTCACATATCGCTGAAAATACCACTGCGACTTTTCCTCCACCGTCGGCGCGCTCAGCGCCACCACGCGACACCCGCGGGGACTCACAACCTCGGTAATTCGCGAAATACAACCCCCTTTCCCCGCAGCATCGCGCCCTTCAAATATCACGCACACTTTTTGCCCTTTCGCCTTGACGAACGTCTGCATAGTCACGAGCTCTTGCTGCAACGCGTCGAGCACGACCAAATACTCGGCTTCGAGAATTGCTTTTTTAATCTCCTTCACCGCGCGTTTCTTCACGATGGGCACATTCACGCCGTCACCACCGCTCACGTCCGCGGTCGCATCAAACTCATCATGCGACGCGTGTCGTATCATCATCGCCGAACTCGTCGTCGGCAAACCACGATCGATTGATGACGCGTCGGCAGCATTCGCATTCGCAACCGAATCAACTTCTCGTCGTCGTCTCCCCGCCGCCGCCGCCGCCGCCGCCGCCGCGCCGGTCGCATCACGCTTCTTGCCCTTGTGCTTTTTATTCTTCTTACCCTTCGACGACGACGACGACGACGACGACGACGCGCACACGCGCACGACGCGCGCCGACGCAAACATCAGACAGCGACACCACACGAAAAGCGTCACAGTGTGACGCGCGCCGCCCGCCGTCGCCCGCCGTCGCGATGCGCGTGCCGACGTACGATGCTCGACCCGGGGCGAAGGCGTACAGCGGCCTAGGCGAACGTCTTCTCGCGAGCATGGGATGGAGCAAGTGCGTATGCGATGCGATGCGATGCGGTTGCGGATGTAGATGTAGATGCGATGCGAGTGGCGGCTGCGCGGGCGAGTGCGTCGTGCATGAACTCGTTTTATTATCGTCGTCGTCGTCGTCGTCTTTGAGCGCAGGGGGGTGATGGATAGGAAAACCGACACTGACGTGGGTGTACGCACAGGGGCGATGGGCTCGGGAAAAACCGACACGGCATGAAAGCCGCCATCGAGGTGGCCAAACGCGAGGACAACGCCGGGGTGGGGACGACCAAGGAACGGTACGCGTGGGATAAAAAGTGGTGGGAAGGGCATTACGCGAGTGCGGCGGATAAGTTTGCCGCCGCCGTGGGGTCAAAGGGGGAGGGTAGTTCTAGTGATAGTAGCGATAGCGATAGCGATGATGAAGAGGCGGAGCTCATGATGAAATTGGGCGCGTCGCTCGGTAAGGATGGCATCGTCTCGAGCGGATCCAAGGCGGATTTGAAGCTCATGGAGGAATTAGCGAGTGGGAATCATCGAGGTTCGACGTTTGGCGGTCGTTCGGGTAAGCTTGAACGCATCGCAAAGTTTGAGGCTGAACAACTAGCAAAATATGGCGTGCAACATGGCGCCGCGGCGGCTCCAGTCGTGGTCACCGCGACAACCTCCGAGCGCGAGACAAAGACAACAAAAAAGGATACGAAGAAGGCAAAGAAAGAGAAGAAGGCAAAGAAACACGCAGATTCTGATTCCAACCACAGTGCTCGTGACGTCGAGGTCGTGCGCGGTGCGGCGTACGAGGGTGAACCTTCGACATCTACGAAGGAACGCGACTGGTGGTCTAAAGCCGGTTTTGCCTGGGGCGGCGTCGTCGGCTCAAAGCGCGAACAAGATTTATTACGCGACGGAAACGACGGTAAGTCAACCAAGCGTGGTTTCACCGAAGATGACCAGGAAAATTTATTTAAATCCGCACACGAAACCGGCGTGGTGCGCGGCACCCATCGCGGTTTAGGCGGTAAAGGCTTGATTAAAACCGAATGGGAAGGCAAGCGCAAAACCTCCTTTGACGACGAAGACGACGACAAAGACAAAGACAAAGACGCGACGCGGCGAAATAAAAAAGAGAAGAAGGAAAAGAAGGAGAAGAAAGAGAAAAAGGAGAAGAAATCTTCTAAAAAGTAAACCACCACAACCACCATCACACGCGTTGATTCGTTTGTAATTTGATTAGACCGTATGCGTTCATTTGCTGTGCTTTCAAAACAACACACGACACACCCCAAGCCTTACACCACACCGCACCGCACGACGACGACGACCCGACCCGGGCCGCGCGGTGTGCGCGACAGATGAAACGCACGCGCGACGACGCGTTCGAGTGTGCGACGACGACGACGACGACGACGACGACGACGACGGGCGAGCGTCACCATCGTCGATACAAGAAATCTCGCGCGACGATTCAAAAATATATTCAGCTGTTGCTCCACCACTACGTCGGTGAACGGGGGTTATCGCAACGGATCAAGGTGACGTTGAACGCCGCGGCTGGACGAGAACGATCATCGACGTCGCAGTCGACGCAGCAATCGACGCAACAGTTGCAAGGGTGAGTGCATCGAGGACGAGGAGGACATGAAGGCGAAGACGACGACGCTCGAGGCGTTCTTCACGCGCGCGCACAAGAAGAAGAATGACGACGAGGACGAGGGCGAGGGTAGAGGTGGTCTGAGTGACAACGAAAACGTCGTCGAAGAACGGACGCCGGCGGGTAAGGTGAGGAAACGCGCGCGCGAATCGCTCGCGGAAGATTCTGGAGGTTCGAGATTTGAACGGTGTCCAATTTGCCTCAAGGATGTGCATAGAAATTTATTATTCACGCATACGTCGACGTGCAACGGGGCATCGACGAGCGCGTCGAGCGGGCGTAAGAAGTCTATAGATGTTGCGCCGAGTGCGAATGCGACGAAGATTTCAGGAACGAAAGGGAGTGGGAACGCGTTTGCGAGCATGATGGAGGCGCAACGCGAACGTGAGCGCTCGCGCGTGTTTTCGTTGTCGTATGATAACGCGAACGATAGATGGGTAGCGGTGATTGGTAAGAATTCGTCTTTTGCAACGCAAGCCACGTGGTCGGCGGCGGTGACTATTAATGAAAAACTCGCCAACGGCAAGACGTGTGCGACTACGATGAAGCTTGTGACAGATTTCAATCAGAGCGCCGATGCTGGTCCAATACAGGAGCGCGCGATGCGTCTCGCGCTCAAAGATAGCCGCGTCGTCAGTGACATGCGTCATCCAAAAAATCCAAGCACCATGAAGCCGAGTGTCATCAAGTCTGCGCTGCAGAAGAATATTCGTCGAGGTCGCCCGGTGGCTGCGAGTCGTGTGGCGATGCACATGTGTCTCGAGCAACAATCTTTCGTGGAATGCGTGCGGCGTTTGGTCATCATTTGCTTGGAAGATGGCATCTTGCATCCAGATGTAACTTTGCTGACTTGGCTGATGTGCGCCGCGAGTAAAGGATACGAGCCACCCGAGTCGTTGCGAGCGTGTGTGTCGAGAATAGCAGGAGAGATGGCGGCGATTGGCGTCAAGGATTGCGTTTCCTACGGAGGAGCGCGTTCGAAAGCATCCCCAAATGACATGCAGATGCTCAGCGAAGTCGAATCTAAGCTTGCAGACGGCAAAGAGAGTACAATCGTACAATCCATCATCATTCGAGCACATTTCGGCGGCATGGCTGGCGACGTGGCGATGTTGAAGGGCTTTAGTCGCATTTGGCTCGAGCGTTTTACACAAAAAGGCGTCGCCGTAAATCTCCCTCGTGATTACGATAGTCTGCGCAATCCCGAGCTTATTCTTGACGAAGACAAGTCGTCATGGCTTGATTATATTGAGTTGATTTATGAAGCGGCGAAGGAATCGACGAGTGAAGATAGTAAGCCTGCGAAGTGGGGCGGGCCGATGCGACGCGTCGATATTCCAATCGCTGCGGTCGATTTTCACGTGTCGTCTTGCATCCAAGGAATACTCCAAATACCTGCAAATCGCCTTAGAATCCTTGACGCAGCTAAAGATCTTGGTTTAGACGATATAGATGTCACTGATCGAATCAAAAGTGCGATTTGGCGTCATAGCGCTGGAGTGAATCACAAAGTTGCCGTGCGGCTTCGTGATTCCGCCGCCGACGACGACGAGAGCGACGACGAGACGTCTTCAGTAAAGGAAAAATTATCTGTCCGTATATGGAACATAGTGCGCGAAGATTTAGAAACATGGGTTAAGCGATTCATCGTGTTCTGCATGCCCAAGTGAATATTGGTAATAATATAGTATTGGAACACATTTGATTTACAAACTTTGCGCGCTACGGCGGCGGCGGGTGCAGTTGAATCTACTTTGCGTACGTGAGGAGATTGTCGAAGAAATCGTCCGTTTTCTCGAGCGTTTGCGTGAGAACAAACTTAATAATGGATCTTTCACCGACAGTAATAGGAGTCACGCGATGTGCGACGCCATCAGCCTTGACGACGATGACAGAGTTGGGCTCGGTCCACCCGCCGTACCGCATCCCCGTGCGCTCGTCTTCCCACTCCGTGGTGCTATCGCTCGTGTTCGCCACGGTGAAAACAATCTCATATTGTGGTTTAGTGTACAACGCGACGTCTTTGTGCCAATCCATAGAGCCCCCGATGGGGTAAATTCTATATTCCACCGGAACGTCCCCGGGAATCAACTCGCGCGCGCAATCCTCCCCGAGCAACAACGCTCGCATTTTGTCCGCAACCTCGCTCGCCACGAACGCGCGATGCACGAAATTATCTTCCGGTATCATCATCCCGAGTCGATCTCGTGCACACGCGCGGTTCTCCACCGTCACGCGTTCGCGTAACGCCTCGCACTCCTCGCGCACGCGCGCAAACGTCGCCTCGGGAAAGAAATTACGCACGTACAACAACCCTCCACTGCGCTCGAACGCGCTCGTCGTCGCGCCATCGTACGCCTCCTCCTCCACTCGCCGTCTCGGTCGCCTCGCCGACGCCGCCGCCGACGCCGCCGCCGCCGACGACGACGACGACGACGACGGTCGCACGCCATCGCCTCGCGCCCCGCGACGCGTGCGCATCAGAATCACCCCCGCGTCTCGCCTCGACGACGCCATCGACGCCATCGACGCCATCGACGACGTCCCACCGCGTCGTCGCGCCACCACGCACGCCACCGACGACGCCGTCGTCGTCGACGCCATCGCGCGCGCGGGATTGACGCACGTCGCGCGCGCGTCTCGCGCGCCGTCGCCCCGCACACAGGACGCGATTCGATCGATCGATCGATCGATCGATCGATCGATCGAAAAAATGGTCGAAAGCCGCGCGCGTGCGATCGAACGCGAATCACCATCGATCGCGGGCATCGATGTCGATCGATCGCGGGGTGCCCCGACGCACGCCACTAATGTATCAACGATGGGCCCGCTCGACGCGCGACCTCGTGACCTCGCGCGCGGCGCCGCGGGGTTCGGTCTTTCCGTGACGCCCGCCGCGCGACGAACACGATGGTTGCTATTAGGGTACGTCTCGAGCGACGCGCGCGCGTGTGTATATATCTGCGTGTTGTATTCGTCGATGCGGACGACGTCGTCGTCGTCGTCGTCGTCGAGGAAAGGCATCGTCGGGGCATCGCCGTATGTGTGCCAGTGTTTTGGGGTTTGCGATCGAGCGACTGACCGTGGCGTGTGTTTTATCGACGTCGCGCAGTACCACCAATACCAGGTCGTTGGCCGTCACGTGCCGACGGAATCCAACCCCGAACCGGAGGTTTTCCGCATGAAGCTTTGGGCGCTCGATGACGTCAAGGCGCGCTCCAAGTTTTGGTACGTCTCGTGGTTGCGCGATGCGACGCGATGGGCGCGATGATGATGAGGGGTGATGGAACGCGACGCGGCGAGATGTGCGACGATGAACGCGTACTGACGAAGAGATGTTTATGTGTATAGGTATTTCATGTCTCGCCTCAAAAAGGTGAAGAAGGCGAACGGTCAAATCATCGCTTGCAACGAGGTACGTGTCGATGCCGATGGGCATGGGGCTCAAAGCCCTAGCGCGCACGACGCGGGGAAGATCCAGCCGTGCCGCTGGGTTGCTCGCACGTGCGAGAGATTTGTGATGGACTTTACTTGAGCGTGATGAAAGAATGTGTGACTGACGTATCGATCGTTGTGTATATATTGCGCGTATTTCACACAGATCTTCGAGGCGGACACCACCACCGTGAAGAACTTCGGCATCTGGATTCGCTACCAGTCGCGCACGGGTTTCCACAACTCCTACAAGGAGTACCGTGAAACCACGATGAACGCCGCGGTTGATGCGCTCTATGAAGAAATGGCTTCTCGCCACCGCGTGCGCTCGGCGTGCTTGCAAATCATTAAGATTGCCGAGGTTGAGGACAAGGATGTGCGCCGTGAGAACACGCGCCAGTTCACCCAAGACGGCTTGTCTTTCCCGGTTGTGAACAAGGTGTTGCGTCACCCTAGCAAGGCCACCAAGACGACTCTTAAGTACAAGCGCCCGAACTTCGTTACTCTTTAAATAGTAGTGACGACGGAGAAGGAACAGTTTGTTGTAGACATGCGGCGCGCGGCTGATGGGCGTGCTCGCGACTAGATGGGTGAGGGTGAAAATTTGAGGCCGGAGGTTAAATATGTTTTAATACACGCTTCATTGACTTTGAATATTAAATCGCACGGTAAAACGCGTCTCGTATTCTCCAACCTACCGTGTTTCTTCATCATTGTCGTTACACATCGATCATTTAATTCTAGTGCACGTACTGCGCCGGGGCGTCACGCCACGTACTTGAACACGTTTTGGTTTTCTCTATCGCGCTCGAGGTACTCTCTATTAATCAGCTCCTCAATGCGTTGCTTGATCATTTTCATTTCTGGGCTGAACTTTTGCTGGAGTTGAGACACAACCTCGATCAAGAGTTGCGAGTACGCTAGCGACTTTCTCGTCTTCATCACACGTACAATCGCTGCGTCGATGGCATGTCTGCGATCCGTCTCCACGTGCTCCACCGTAGCCTTCTTTTCATCAGCGGGAGGCATGGGGATTTTAATCCGTCTCGATCGGTCAGTGAACTTGTCGTTGAACGTAAAAACGTCTTCGGGAGCGATCGTTTTGCCTTCGGGAGACTTGATGAGAATTTTGTACTTGCCACAAGATAGAGAGTGAAGGGAGCGTTTGGCGTCTTCGGCGGGCATTTTCAATTTTTCGCACACCGACATCATGGTCACCTCAGTCTCTGTACGGAACAGCAGAAGAATCGCACATTGGAACGTTTGCATGACCATCTCAATCGACTTTGAGTTGTACTTTACAGTCATCACAACTTGCCCCAAGGAATACACCCACGACAACTTGCGTTGACTCATACGCTTGTCGTAAAATTCCTTGAAAACTTCGACGCATTGAATAAGTTCTTCAGGGAGCGCGATCTCAATAAGCTTGTACTGAGGCCAAAACCCATGAGTTAAAATTGTAACATTCAACTCTATGGCGGTTTTACGCGTCTCGGGCTCTTCATCCACCCACCGTTCGAACGCATCTTGCGTCTCTCTCGCAAGCTGTAAATCTGTCACCATGCCCTCCATGCGCGACGTAAACTGCGTGCCACACTGCGTCTTGAGCTTACTGAGAATAGATCGCTCGTAATCTTGACTCGCTGATGAGTCTTGCAACAGACGTCGCGAAAGCTTCTTACGGTAAAACTCACCAAACAAATCTTTGTCGCTGATGTACCCCAAGAGCTTGACCACCTTATCCAACGTTTCCTCCATCTTTTCATCGCTCAATTTTTCGCTTCCTCCCTTGCGCAACAACTTATCAGAGAAATCAGCCAAAAGTTGCGCGGTAGAGTTCCCGCTGACGCCCTTGTTCAAAAAGAACTCAAACGCTTCCTTAAGTGCCCGATTGAATTGACTGCTATCACCAAAGCACGTGTTGACATATCCGTTATACTTGTCGTACAACTCAATCGTGCTGCGCGTAAAACTTTGTTCAATTGACGTCGAAGAAGACGTTGGTTTCTCCTCCTTCTTCTCCTTCATCGTTGCCGCAGCTTGATCGGCAGAAGTGACGAGAGCCATTCCTTCTTTTTGAATGTGTGCCTTGAAAATGTCCGCTATCGGTTGCAAGCCTTTTGGAATCGAGCTAAACAGTCTGAACATACGCGACAAATCCTCCGTCTTGTCGTCGATTAACAACGCCGCGCATCCGCTATTTTCCTTCTCTAACAATTCAGTCTCAAATTGCGCGAGTAAGTTTGTTTCAACTTGAGAAATGAGTTTGCTTTCAGTATTTTGATGCAAATACGTTTGGATTCGTTCACGCTCGCTCACTATACACGCTTCAGCCTTGATGAGATATGCCGGACACGAATCTTCGGCAATCCATTGCGTCGCCTTGCGTCCGTAAAACGCCGCGGTGTGAGACAACAAATCCTTCTCAAAATCAGTTTCGTACGCGCTCATCGTGCCCAAGCCCATTTCAACAAAGATTGCGATGACGTTTTTAATCAACGCTCGATCAACCTTCTCACCATCACGCTCCTTTTCAATCAATTCTAAAACCGCCGCGCGCATGCTCGGCTTGACTTCATCGTACACCAGACGACGAAAGCATCCAACTCCTACATCCTTTAACGTGGGAATGTGGTGACGTTGCACAAAGTATCGATCGAGGTAGTTGAAAAATCGTGATAACCATCGAACCATAATTTTATGGTTTTCCCAACGCGTCACCAAAGATTTTAACATGTACTCGCCCTTCTTCTCCACCAACGTCGGAAGCACCTTGGAATGAATGTATTGATTAAACGCCGCCTCGTAGCGATCGTAAAGCTCTTGCGAGTAATCATACGGTGGCTTTTGCGTACACATGTTATAAATTGCCCTACATTCGGATACGAACACCACAGTCAGTACGCGCACAAATGAAAATCTACGAGTCAACGCGAGCGCGCGCTAAAAACATACGTGTACAAGTTCATATATTCCTCCGACGTAAACGGCTCCGCGTTCTCCTCTTTATCGAGAATCGCGCGTAGCTTCATAATTCCATTCTGCATTCGTTCAAAACATCATCATCGTCATCGTCAGTCACAGTCACACGCCTCGTCCTCCCGTATCGTCATCCCCGTCGCGTCGCGCCTCGCCTCGCGTAACCACCCTGATGTCTGACGTCCCTCCCCCACGTCGTCCCGCACCAACACCTCGAACGTACGCCCGCACGCACCTGCATCGACCCCCACCCTTCATCGAGCGACATCACCCGTCGTTCACCCGCGTGCATCGTCATCCCCGTCCGTCGTCCACGTCCCCCGTCGCGTGGTCGTGCGTTCGTTTTAAACGCCCAACGCGCGCCTTTGCACGCGCTCTCACCGTCCACGCACTCGTGTGCGTCCACACTCGCAGTGATGGTGGTGGCGGCGGCGGTGATACTAATACACCCGTGGTGTGTGTGTCGTCCACGATGTCGCACTCTCGCGCCGGTCCCACGCTCGTCGTCGTCGTCGTCGTACGCTCGTGCGTCGTGCGTCGTGCGTCGATGCTCTGAGACGCCGAATGTCCGAACATTGGGGGCAGACGCCGAATGTCCGAACACTCGACTGCCCGACATCTGACGTCCGCGTGTGCCAACA
>Ga0181597_10000393_pt1 | contig 48568 bp, 41 predicted proteins | sample 041ome_5_FD_148647 | JGI IMG/M metagenome (GOLD analysis project Ga0181597, IMG submission 148647) | Coastal salt marsh microbial communities from the Groves Creek Marsh, Skidaway Island, Georgia - 041403US metaG (spades assembly) | ecosystem: Environmental > Aquatic > Marine > Intertidal zone... | reverse complement strand
CAGGTGATTTAATGATTATGGCAGGAGGTAAAGAAGAGGATTTAGAAATAGTAAAAGATCTTTTGTCGGTAATGGGGACTGTCCAGTTTGCTGGTCCGTTAGGTTCTGGTCATGCTATTAAAGCTCTAAATAACTATGTTTCAGCAGCAGGGTTAATAGCTAGTTTTGAGGCATTGGCGACTGCTCGTTCTTTTGGAATTAAACCAGAAAATTTTTTAAAAATAATAAATGGAGCAACTGGTAAAAATAATACAACAGAAGTTAAGCTAGATAAATTTGTTGTTTCTGAACAATTTAATTCTGGATTTGCTTTAGATTTGATGGTTAAGGACGTTTCTATTGCCCATAACTTAATCAAAGATTTATCTTCTGATAATCCATTATCAAGTGATGTTTATAATTATCTTTCTAAATCTCTAGATTTACTAGGAGATAATCCAGATCATACAGAAGTTTATAAAGTGATTAAAAAATAAGCTAATTAAAATTTTTTTTATAAAATCATTGCATTTATAAATTTTTTTCTATTCATATTATAAATGTAAAAAATTTTTTTGGATAAATCATGAATTATAAAAATATTTTCTTAGCTACATTAGTGGCTGTGCCTCTTACTGTTTTAGAAGTTAGTGCGGCAGGTAATAGCGATAAGCTTAAAGATACAATTATAGATAAAACTATTCAAAGATTTGAAGATGGTTTTAATTCTTTGTTTAGTAATACTGAATTGACTATAGAAGGTCGTACAGGATCAGATCCAAACTTCACACTTCTTACTGTTAATCCTATCACTGAAGATGAGGCAGAAGGTAACTTAGCTTTTTTCCAAGGCTCAATAATTAGACAAAATAATAGAGATACGATTAATCTTGGAATTGGGTATAGACAACTTAGTGATGATGAAAAATGGATTTATGGAATCAATGCCTTTCATGATTATGAAAACACTTATGAACATTCAAGATGGAGTGTTGGTGCTGAGTTGAGAAGTTCTGCTTTTGAAATTAATGCTAATAAATATTTTGCTATTAGCGGAGCTAAAACTGGAAAAAATGGAAACACTGAACGTGCGTTAGATGGATATGAAATAGAAGTGGGTGGGCAGGTTCCTTACATTCCATCAGCAAAGGTATTTGCCAAAAATTGGAAGTGGGATGGATATCAAACAGCTGATACAAAAGGTAATACTTATAGTTTACAAATTAACGCCCCAATTGCTCCTAATATTACATTAGAAGCTGGGACTAAAGATTTTGATACTGGAACAGACGTTGATTTTGTGAATTTGACATACAAAATAGGCCTTGGTGGTGGCAAATCACAGCAAGATGAAATGGTTCAAAGTTTGATTGCAGACCAAGCTTTTAATACAACATCTATGAAAGATAAAATGCTTGAAAAAGTTAGGCGTAAAAATCAGATAGTAATCCAGACAAGCTTCACAGCTTCTGCAGGAGGAGTTTAATATGTTAAAGTTTAATCTTATTATATTATCAATTTTATCACTTTTCTTTTTGTCCAAAAATGTTATGGCCCTTAATGCTTCTTCAATGACAGCTTGTTCGTCTACAGGTAACGTTATCTCTGCTGCTGCTGGCGCTAATTTAGGGTATTGTCGCTTTACTCCTTCAAAATATGAAGTTGCCATTTTTGAGATGGGAGTATGTACAGCAAACCCAATGTCAGGTAATTCTTTTGATAGAACAGTTTGTTCAACTACTTTTACTGCAAGCGACACGACTAATGGTTTTTCATATGATATGGTTGATGCATTAGATGGAACGGTTGAGTTAACAGGCACATCAACAAAACCTGCTGTAGGAACTTACTCATTCCCATATGTAATTATAAGTAATACGGTAACCGTTAATGGCTCCTTTTCTAATGGAGCAACTACTTACTATGGTTTAGCTAATGGAACTGTTGACACGTCTGGACCAACTGCTGATCACGATTCTGCATTGATTACTTTTGGACCTAATACTGCTTGTGATGGTGAGTATTTAGGTGCTTCAGCTGATAATGGTACTATAAACGCTTATCTTGCTAATTCTTCACTAGTAAAAAGATTATCCAGTGACTATGCTGGATCAGGAAGTGATGGATGTGGTTCATCCGATACAAAACGTTTAGTAGGGGTGATGAGTCTTGCTACCCCAATAAATATAACTAATAATACTATCAATTTTAAGTTTACATTTAATATAAGAAATTACGGCACCCAATTTATTGAGACAGGAGGGGATAACGTTCCCGATCTAATTTCTCAAGGCCCATTTGGCGGGTTTTTTTCAACAGTTGAAGGTCAACCTCAATAAATTATATTCTACTTTATTTGAAGTTGAGAAATAGTCGTAGTGCTGGTGTTAAGTTCTAGGCTCATTTTAAATTCAATAAGAGAGGGACCATCTACTTCCATAGCTTTCTGAATTGTTGGAATAATGTCCTCAACTTCATTTATAGTAAAACACTGCAGACCAAAACTTTCACCATATTTTGCAAAATCAGGATTTACTAAATTTGTTGCATAGTGATTTCTGCTTGGGAAGTGTACTTCTTGATGGTATCGTATTGTTCCATAATGCTGGTTGTTTGCAATTATAACTCTAATTTTTGCCTTTTGAGCAACTGCTGTAGCTAATTCTGATCCTGTCATTAAAGCTCCACCATCACCAACAATTGAGAAAACTTGTCTGTTTGGATATCTTAGTGCAGCAGCAACTCCTGCTGGAATGCCCATCCCCATCGCACCTATTTCTGAGCCTATTAATTTCATGGACGACTTAAAAGGAAACCTATGATGCATCCAACTAGTAAAATTTCCAGCATCATTAGTTATAATAGCGTCTTCGGGCGCAAGTTTACCTAAGCTATCTATTAAATGAGCAAAATCCAAACCATCATTAGCATTCCGAGGAGGTTTGGTGGCATCATTTTCTAAATATCTATTGTGGCACAATTTAACCCATTCATCTTTATTAGAACTTACTTTATTACTGTCGACCATTGACAATTGTTCTAAAAAGTTTTCACCATCTGCAACTATACTTAAATCTGTCCTAAAAATTTTTCCAATACTATTGGGATCAGGTAAAACATGTATAAATTTTTGTTTTGGTGAGGGGAATTTGTAAGCCATGTTTGGTACACCATTAAATCTGTGGCCTACTACTAATACAAGATCTGCTTCAAGAGCGTTTTCTCTTATGGGCTCTGGTGGCCTCAAACCTAACTCACCTGCATAATGTTTATGATTGTGAGAAAAAATATCTTGATGCTCATAAGTACATAAAACAGGTAGATTGTATTTTTCAGCTACAATCTGAACAAGTTTTCTTGCTTTGTCGGACACATGAATCTGTCCCCCCACAACAAGAACTGGTCTCTTAGCTGAATGCAATTCGTCAGAAACTTCTTTTACCTTTGACGGAAAAGCTAGTGGTGGGTTTATTTTAATCTGTTTTGCGTCTGCAATCTCAACTTTTGTTTCTAATACATCAGTTGGTATTGCAATAACAACTGGTCCTGGAATTCCACTTTCTGCAATATGAAAGGCTCTTGCTGTTACGTTTGCTATTTCGCTAGGTGTATTAATTTGCTCAACATGTTTAGCCATGTCTGAAAAAGTTTTAATGAAATCCATTTCCTGCAAATGCATTTTGCCAGTACTAATTCTATTTATTTGACCAATAAATAGAACCATTGGGATTCCACCTTGATGTGCAGAGTGTACAGAAATAGAAGCATTAGTCGCACCTGGCCCTCTACTAACAAAAGCAACGCCAGCCTTGCCAGTACACTTGGCGTCAGCTACAGCCATGAATCCTGCACCACCCTCGTGTCTACAAGTTACTACATCTATACCAGGTGAATGTAATAATTCATCCATTACTGATAAGTAAGACTCTCCAGGTACACAAAAAAACCTGTCTACACCATGATTTTTTAGGGTTTGTACAAAAACTGACGCAGCTTTTTTAGTCATTATAATAATCTTCCTTAAGTTTTTTTATATTGTTGGTTTCTTTCCACCATCTAGATTAATTTCAGTTCCTGTAAGGTGACGCATTTGGGGACTGCATAAAAAATAAGTTAACTCAGCAACTTCTTCTGGAGTGCCAAATCTATCTAAACCGATATTTTCAAGCGCTTTTTTTTCTGCTTCTTCATAACTAATTCCTTCTCTATCAGCATTACTCTGAATAATAGTTATTAATCGGTCTGTTGAAGTCATGCCAGGGTTAATAGAATTTACGTTTACCCCATCTGTTAAGCCTTTTTTTGATAAAGCTTTTGTAAAATTTAAAAATGCAGCATTAACAGAACCACCTACCATAAAAAAAGGATCAGGTGAATGGCTCATTGCACCATTAATTGAAACTATCCATCCCTTATTTTTGGATAGAGTTGGCCAAAATGCTTTTGATAATCTTACAGCACTGTAAAATTTAAGTGCAAAGCCATCTTCAAAATCTTCAAAGGGCTGAGTTAGAAAGTCACCACTTTTAGTAGCTCCTGCACTAAAAATTAACGTATCAAAACTTTCTAATTCATTTTCAATAGTTTTAATTGCGCTCTCACACCCTTCTTTTGTTTTCAAATTTGATGCGTGATAATAAATGTTATTTTTATATTTATTTTTTAATTCAGATGCAGTTTTTTTTAAATTCTCTTCGTTAGATGCTAATAAAAAAACATCTATATTTTCTTTTGAGAAACGTTCTGCTATAGCTTTCCCAATGCCTTTGCTGCCTCCAGTAATTACTACTTTTCTATTTATGTTATTCATTTATTTCTCCAGGAATAATTTTTTATCTTATAGATGATTTTAAAAAGTGTATATTATTTTTAGTTAGTATAATTTACATTTAAGGTAACATTATTATTTTTGTCTAAGGAAATCTGAACTATTCAGAAGTGTTGGCTAAATGAGTTTAAATCAGCAAAATTTTTCAATTTCCAGGCCAAAGGTCAAAGCTATTTTAGGTCCGACTAATACTGGTAAGACATATTATGCCATGGACAGAATGCTTGCCCATACATCTGGCATTATTGGGTTTCCTTTAAGGCTATTAGCAAGAGAAAACTATGACAAGGCAGTTTCAAAAGTAGGAAAATCTAACGTTGCTCTTGTAACAGGTGAAGAGAAAATTATACCGCCTTATGCCAAATATTTTTGCTGTACTGTGGAATCTATGCCGTTGGAAAGAGAATTCTCTTTTTTGTGTATAGATGAAATTCAATTAGCGGCTGACCCTGATAGGGGTTATATTTTTACAGATAGAATTCTGCATTCTAGAGGTAAGGAAGAGACTGTTTTACTAGGTGCAGAAACTATACGTCCATTATTACAGAAAATTCTTCCGGATGTCATCATAGAAACCAGACCTAGACTATCCACTCTGAGTTATATAGGTGTAAAAAAACTTACTAGGTTAAAACCCAGATCAACGATTGTAGCATTTTCTGTACCTGAAGTTTATAAGATAGCAGAATTAATAAGAACTAAAAAAGGTGGAGCGGCAATCGTGATGGGGGCGTTATCACCTAGAACTAGGAACTCTCAAGTTGATCTTTACCAAAATGGTCAAGTTGATTATTTAATTGCTACGGACGCTATAGGTATGGGTTTGAACATGGACATTGACCATGTCGCTTTTGCTTCAGACTCTAAATTTGATGGCAGTATACCAAGGTATCTCACTGCACCAGAAATAGCTCAAATAGCTGGTAGAGCAGGACGAAGTAGTAGAAATGGAACCTTTGGGGTCATTGATGAAAGCTTAAAGTTTGATGAAGATACAATTGAACAAATTGAAACCCATTCTTTTTTTCCACTTAAAAATTTATGGTGGAGAAATACAGATCTAAACTTTAGTTCAGTAAATAAATTAATTAAATCTTTAGATAAAGCCCCACCTTTTAATTTCATGAGAAAAAAAGTTGGCGCTTTAGACGCTATTTGTTTTTCACATTTATCCCAACTTGAGACAATAAAAGCTAAAATTGGTGTTAAAGAAAATCTAACTCTTTTATGGAATATTTGTCAAATACCTGATTTCAGTAACACCCTTTCAGGGATGCATTTTAGCTTGCTAGAAAAAACTTTTGAATTATTATTATCAAAAGGTAAATTAGATAATGAATGGATCAAGTCTCAGATTACTCGTCTTGATAGGTATGATGGTGAAATTGATACCTTATTAAACAGAATTTCTAACATTAGAACTTGGACATTTATAACTAATAGAAGTAATTGGTTGGATGAAACTGAATATTGGCAAAATCAAGCTAAAACAATAGAAGATAAATTATCAGATGAGTTACATGAAAGGTTAACTCAAAGATTTGTAGATAAAAAGATTGTTATTTTAAATAAAACATTGAAAGAGTATCATAATTTGGAAGCAATAGTAAGGATTGACGGCAAGGTGCTTGTTGAGGGTGAAGAGGTCGGAACCTTAAACGGGTTTGACTTTGTGCCAACCTTATCAAATGGAGAGAATGCCGCACCTATTTTAACTGCAGCTAGAAAAACATTACCAAAAGAAATTGGTAGACGTGTTAAAGAACTCCTTATGTCTGATAATGCAGCATTTAAATTTGGTAATGATGGTACTATTTTGTGGCAAAACAACGTGGTAGCTTCTTTGGTTAATGGAGAAAATGTATATTCTCCAAAAATTAATATAAATTCTACTGAACTGCTTTCTGATGAACAAATAAAACAAATTCAACTTAGAATAATAGAGGCTGTTGAGGGTAATATAAGAAATATTTTGTTAGAGGCGATTACCCTTAAATCTCCTTCTTTTGAAAAAGTGTTGAAGATAAATAATGATCAGTCCCAAAATGAAGAAAAAATTAGTGAAACAGACAAAGCCTCTAATATAAACTTATCTGGTAAGTCGCTTGGAATTGCGTATGAGGTTTATGAAGGGTTGGGATCTGCAAAAACAAGTAACCTGTCAATGTCAATTAATACTCTATCCGATAACGAAAAAACACATCTAGCAAAATTAGGATTACGATTAGGTGTTGAAACCATATATTTACCAAATCTTCTAAAGCCATCAGCTATCAACTTAAGGGCTTTGCTATGGTCAGTTTTTCATCAAAATTTTCCTGATCATGGCACGCCCCCTGATGGAAGAGTCAGTGTGGTAATGGCACCTGGCTCAAATTATGACTTCTACAGAGCAATTGGATTTGTGCCATTAGGAGACTTAGCTCTGAGAGCAGACATTGCAGAAAGACTTTCAGCTCTAATAAGGGTAGAGGCAAGATCTGGCAAGTTTAGAATTAATGATGCTATGTTATCTATTGCCGGAGCTACAAAAATACAAATGGAAAAAATTTTATATGATTTAAATTATATAAAAGTTGGAGAAGAACCTTCGGACCTTGCTGATCAAGTTCCAATTTTAATTTTTGAACGTAAAAATAAAAACATTAAATCTAAAACTAAGCACTTAAATAAAAAGAAAGATAAGCCTTTCATACCAAAATCTAAGAAAAATATAAAAAATGAAAAATTACCAGATCCTTTGTCACCATTTGCAGTACTGAAATCCTTAAAAAATAAATAATCTCAGCAATGCTAGAAAAATCAGATAATAAAAGTATAAGACTTGATTTGTATTTATTTTATATAAGAATTTTTAAAAGTAGAAATCTAGCATCCAAATTTATTAACTCAAATAGGTTGAGGGTGTCTGATAAGGTAACTCAAAAGCCACATAAACTAATATCGATAAGTGATATACTTACATTCACGATTCATGACCGAATTAAAGTATTAGAAGTAATTGATATCCCAATGCGCAGAGGTTCTTATGTGGATTCTCTAAATTATTATAATGATATTAGCCCTGTTGAAACAAAAGAAGAAAAAGAAGGAAGAGATCCAAAGTTAAAGTTTGTTGATAGGGTTGGTCGACCAACAAAGTTAGAGAGACGCCAAACAGATAAATTAATGGGGAGAGATTAAGATTTTAAAATCTGCACTTGTAATCACTTTTTTTGTGGTTTAAACAAACACTTAAATAGGGTAATCATGACTTATATTGTAAACGATAAATGCATTAATTGTAGACACACTGACTGTGTAGAAGTTTGCCCTGTTGACTGCTTTTATCTTGGAGAGAATACTATTGTTATTCATCCAGATGAATGTATTGATTGTGGAGTATGTGAACCTGAATGTCCTGTAGATGCTATTCAATCTGACACTGACCCAGGGGCTGATCAATGGCTAGAATATAATAGAGAAATGTCAGAAATTTGGCCTAACATAACTATGAAAATTGATCCATTACCAGATGCCGAAAAGTATGCAGATGAAGAAGAAAAATTTACAAAATATGGATCACAAAACCCTGGTCAATTATAATTCTTATTTACCTAGTGCTGTTTTAGAACTAGTCATTTAACCGATAATATGATATTGTGCCGTTTCTTTTTAATAGAAATGTTCTGATTTCAAATAAATAGGGAGCAAATATTGTCTAAGAACCAAGATCTAGTAAATTCTTTTATACCTGGTGATTTTGTAGTTTATCCAAGTCATGGTGTAGGAAAAATTATTGGTACAGAAAAACGTAAAGTTGAAGATTTAGAGTTAGAGTTATTAGTTGTTAGGTTTGAGCATGAAAGAATGACTTTAAGAGTTCCTCTCTCTAAAGCTAAAGAGTCAGGTTTAAGGACTTTATCAAGCAAAGTACAAATGGAAGAAGCTATCGTTACGTTAAAGGGCAAAGCAAAACTCAAAAAATCAATGTGGTCCAGACGTGCTCAGGAATATGAAACAAAAATTAATTCAGGCAGTCTTGTTTCAATTGCAGAGGTGGTTAGAGACTTGTATAGAAAAGACGATCAAGGTGAACAATCTTATTCTGAAAGGCAGATGTATCAGGCTGCTATAGAACGTTTAGCAAGTGAGTTTGCTGCCGTAGATAATACAGATAAAGATAGTGCAGTTACGAAACTTGAAAAAATAATAGATGAAAATGCTGAGGAAGCTGCCTAGTTACATTATTTTTTATTAAAACGTTAATGTTAAACATCAAACAAAAAGCCAAAACTTTCTTTGAATCATTACCCTCTTATAATGATGGTTATCTTGAAGTAGGTGGTGGGCACTCCATTTACTATGAAGAATACGGAAATCCAAATGGTAAACCTATATTATTTCTTCATGGAGGCCCTGGTGCTGGTTTTTCTAATTCTCATAAAGGGTTTTTTGATCCTAAAATTTTTAGAGTTGTTTTTTTTGATCAAAGGGGTTCTGGGAAAAGTATTCCGTATGCCGAGATTAAAAATAATGACACTGATTTATTATTGTCAGACATTGAGGCCTTAAGAGTTTTTTTAAATATCGAAAAGTGGCTTCTATTTGGAGGATCTTGGGGTAGCACTTTAGCCCTTTTGTATGGGATAAAGTTTCCAGAAAAGTGTCTTGGATTTATTTTAAGAGGTATTTTTCTTGGGTCTAAAAGTGAAGTTAATTGGTTTTTATACGATATAAAAAAGTTCTTCCCTGAAGCACATAACAAATTTATTTCATACGTACCTGAAACTGAAAGAAAAAATATTCTTAGTTGGTTTCATACTCAATTAAATATAAAAGATAGATCTATTAATTTAAAAGCTGCTTCCGTTTGGGCAGAGTATGAAAACTCATGCTCTACGCTAGAATATGCAGAGCGCCCAATGTCTGGAGAAAACGCTTTGGCAATATCTCGAATAGAAACCCATTATTTTGTTAATGATTGTTTTATAAGTAAAGATTTTATTATCAAAAACATCCATAAAATAAATCATATACCTGCAATAATTGTTCAAGGCAGGCATGATGTTATTTGTCCTCCATTTAGCGCTATGAATTTATCAAAAAAATGGCAGGCATCTGAAATCCAGATAGTTGAAAATGCAGGTCATTCAGCTTTCGAAAGTGACATCAGCAGAAAGATTATAAACGGTTTACATATGATAAAGTAATCAGTTGCGTAAATTATTATGAACAGCTAAATTTAAAAATATCATCTTAATTGTAATTGTACGGGTATTAAGTGTATGGCAAGTGATAATATTTTAGATAAAATGACGTTTGAAGATGCTATGAGAGAATTAGAAAAACTTGTTGATTCTTTAGATAAAGGCGACGTGTCTCTTGATGAAGCTATTGCTGCTTATGATAGAGGTTCGCAATTAAAAGATCACTGTCAGAAGAAACTTAATGAGGCAAAAATGAAAGTAGAAACAATACAAGCTTCTGACCCTACCAATTCTACCCCAGACAAATTGACCCCTTTTAATCCAGATTAAAATATCATAAAGAAGTTAGATAGTTTCATGGATGATTTTTTAAAAAAACTTAAAAAAAACTCTCATGATATAGATGAATTTCTGAATAGTTATTTACCTTCTGGAGATACTCTTAACAAAAAACTTATTGAATCTATTAGATACTCTGCAATTAGTGGTGGAAAAAAAATAAGAGCTTTTTTGGTTATAGAAACAGGAAAGTTTTTGAGTAGCATTTATAATAAGAAATTATCAAAGCAAAAATTTAATGAATTAAGAGCTGCTGCATCTGCTATAGAAGCAATACATTGTTACTCATTAATTCATGACGATTTGCCTGCGATGGATAACTCATCTTTAAGAAGAGGAAAGCCTTCAAATCATGTTAAATTTGGAGATTATACTGCTATTTTAGCAGGAGATGCATTGCTCAGTTGGGCTTTTGAAATTATTGGAGATGTTAATTTTATTGAAGATGCAAGGCAGAGGTCTGATATTGGATTTGTTATTGCAAAATCAATTGGTGCGAATGGAATGGTTGGTGGACAACAAGCAGATATGGATTTTAGCTACCAAAACACTCTTAGCTTATCTGAGATTGAATGGATACAAAGGCATAAAACTGGCGCATTAATAACTACTTGTTGTCAGGTAGCTTGTATTTTATTAGATGCAAGTGAGGAAGACAAAAAATCCCTAATGGATTATGCAAATAATATTGGTCTTGCTTTTCAAATAGCAGATGATTTATTAGATATTAATGGTCATGAAAAATTAATTGGTAAGCCAGTAAAGCAAGATGACAAAAATAAAACGCCAAATTTCGTAACTATACTTGGTAAAGAAGAAGCCTCAAAAAGAGCACTAATAACATCGAAAGAAGCAATAGCAATAATAACGAAATACCATCCTAATTCAGAAAATCTTGTATCTTTAGCTAAATATACTGTAAACAGAGATAATTAATTTTTAGACATTGTTAGGTAAATATTGGTAGATGGCAAACAAAAATAATACATCAAGCTCGACACCTCTTCTTGATCAGGTCAAAAATCCTGATGATTTAAAGTTTTTAAAAATAGAAGACCTTGATAATTTATGCTCTGAATTACGCTCTGATATGATTAACATTGTTTCAAAAACTGGAGGGCACTTGGGCGCAGGTTTAGGTGTGGTCGAATTAGCTGTTGCTATTCACTATGTTTTTAATACTCCAGATGACCGTTTGATTTGGGATGTAGGACATCAGGCTTATCCTCATAAAATCCTAACTAATAGAAGAGATAAAATGAATACCCTTAGAAAAGCTAAAGGTATTTCTGGTTTTACAAAAAGATCAGAATCTAAATATGATCCTTTTGGGGCAGGCCACTCATCGACATCTATTTCAGCAGCTTTGGGAATGGCCGTTGCAAGAGACAAATTAGGTAGATCAAATAATGTTGTTGCTGTTATTGGTGATGGGGCAATGAGTGCTGGTATGGCTTATGAAGCTATTAACAACGCTGGTGCATTAAAAACAAATTTATTAATAATATTGAATGACAATGACATGTCTATTGCTCCTGCAGTAGGTGGCTTAAGCAATTATCTATCAAATGTTGTTTCAAGCAGGCCTTTCAACAATGTAAGAGAAATTGCTAAACAAATGGTAAATTTCTTACCAAAAGAGATTGGTGAAACTGCAAAAAGAGCGGAAAATTTAGCACGAAATTTTTTAAGTAATTCAGAAGGAACTATTTTTAGCCAAATGGGAATGAATTATTTAGGACCAATAGATGGTCATGACATATCGTCCTTGGTTAAAATCTTACAAAATTTAAAAGATGGCTCAAATGACAAGCCTATCTTATTACATGTAGTGACTGAAAAGGGTAGAGGGCACCCCTTTTCAAAAAACTCTCACGAAAAATATCATGCTGTTTCAGAGTTTAATATAATTACAGGTGATACAGTTAAATCGACGTCTAATGCGCCAACCTATACTAATATTTTTTCAGAGACTTTATGTAAAATTGCTGAGAAAGATGATAAAATTTTAGCTATTACAGCTGCAATGCCTTCTGGCACTGGTCTGAATAAATTTGCAGATAAATTTAAAGATAGGTTTTTTGACGTTGGCATTGCGGAACAGCATGCAGTGACGTTTGCTGCTGGAATGGCATCAGAAGGTTTAAAGCCTTTCGTTGCAATATACTCAACTTTTTTACAAAGAGCTTATGATCAGGTTATACATGACGTGGTTATTCAAAAATTACCGGTGAGATTTATGTTGGACCGTGCTGGTTTTGTGGGAGCAGATGGGGCTACTCATGCTGGTTCATTTGATTTGACTTATCTTTGTTGTTTGCCAGATGTAGTCGTAATGGCTCCAAGTAATGAAGCAGAATTAGCAAAAATGGTTTTTACATCCTCTAATTATAGTCAAGGGCCAATCTTTTGTAGATACCCAAGAGGAGAAGGTGTTGGAGTTGAGATCCCTAATTCTTTAAGTGATATAGAAATTGGTAAGGGACAAATTATTCATCAAGGGACGGGTATAGCTATCCTTTCACTTGGGACAAGGTTAAGTGCAGCACTAAAAGTTAGAGATATTTTGAAAGTAGAAGGGTGCTCAATAACCGTTGCTGATGCTCGATTTGCCAAGCCAATTGATGAAGACCTTTTAATTAAGTTATGGAATGAACACGAAAAACTTATTATTATTGAAGAAGGATCCGTTGGTGGTTTTAGTTCACATTGCCTTCATTTTTTATCCTCAGGAGGCTATTTAAATCAGAGTGGAAAAGAGATTAGATGCCTTAATATGCAAGATAAATTTCTAGATCATGCATCTCAAACTGAGCAATTGGCTAAAGCCGGCTTAGATGTAACCGGATTGTTAAATATAATAAATGATATGGTACCATTTTCAAATTTGAATAATAAGGTTGTTCTTAGCTAATTATTTAAATTATTAATTAAGGTTTTTACAATAATAAAAGAACGAATAGACAAACTTTTGATTTCGAAAGGCTTTGCTAGGAGTAGAGAACAAGCTAACTCTTTGTTAATGTCAGGAAATGTTTTCGTTAATGGAAAACGAGTGGAAAAATCTGGCCAACAAGTATTAATTGAATCGTCAATTGAGGTTAAATCTAAACCACACCCTTGGGTTTCGAGGGGTGGAATAAAGTTAGAGAAGGCTATCTCAGAATTTAATCTAAGTTGTCAAAAAATAATAGCACTTGATATTGGAGCTAGTACTGGTGGTTTTACTGATGTATTATTATCTAAAGGTGCAAGTAAAGTTTATTCTGTTGATGTCGGATATGGTCAGTTAGACTGGAAGTTAAGGAATGATGAACGAGTTATAGTTAAAGAAAAAACCAACGCACGTTTTTTATCACAAGAAATTATAAAAGATCAATTAGATGCTGTTGTTTGCGATGCTTCTTTTATCTCATTAAAAAAAGTTTTACCTTCAGGTCTATCATTTTTAAAAAAAAATGGTTGGTTAGCGGCGTTAATAAAGCCACAATTTGAAGTAGGCAAAGGTTTAGTTGGCAAAGGTGGGGTTGTAAGGGATGCAAAGCTCCATGAAGAGGTTATAAACAGTATATGTCATTGGCTTGAGTTCGAAATGAAAATGAATTTGTTAGGAATTGTTGAAAGCCCAATATTAGGTCCAAGTGGTAATAAGGAGTTTGTAGTCACTGCAAAAAAATAAGACCTTTAATTATTTATTGGGCCAACTTGGCTTTCATGTTCTAAAATTTGATCTAATAAAGTCACGGCAATCATTGCTTCAGCAACAGGAACCGCTCTGATGCCAACACAAGGGTCATGTCTTCCTTTTGTTTTAATTTGTACTGCTTCGTTGTTGATATTCACAGAATTTTTTTCTTTTAAAATACTACTTGTTGGTTTCACCACAAATCTAGAGATAATAGGTTGCCCTGATGAAATTCCTCCGAGTATTCCACCAGAATGATTGGAGCCAAAGTAATAATCTCCTTTATTGTCTGGAAATATTTCATCATTTGCTTCAAACCCTGTTAAGGATGCTAATTCAAAGCCAGTACCAATTTCCACTCCTTTAACAGCATTTATGCTCATCAGGGCTTCAGCAATTTGAGTATCTAATTTTTTATATATAGGACTTCCAATACCTCTTGGAACATTTTCTGCTATTACTTCAATTATAGCGCCTGTGCTATTACCATTTTTTCTAAGTTCATCAAGCCAGATTTCCCATTCTTTTGCTGCTTTTGCATCTGCACAAAAAAATGGATTCTTATTAATTTCATCCCAGTCAAAATTCTCTCTATTGATTTTGTTTGGTCCCATTTGAATAACACTAGCTCTAATGTTTATGGGATTTTCTAATTTATACTCTAGCACTTTAAATGCTATAGCTCCTGCGGCAACTCTTACTGCTGTTTCTCTGGCACTGGACCTTCCGCCACCTCTATAATCTCTTATTCCATATTTATTTTGGTACGTGATATCTGCATGCCCTGGTCTAAACTGTTTAGATATTTCCGAATAATCTTTGCTTCTCTGATCTTCATTTTTAATAATTAAGGCCATAGGGTGACCGGTTGTTTTGCCTTCAAAAGTGCCAGAAAGAATTTCAACAGTATCGCTTTCTTTTCTTTGTGTAACAAATTTAGATTGACCCGGCTTTCTTCTATCTAGATAACGTTGAATATCTTTTTCGTCTATTGGAACTAATGGTGGAATACCGTCAACAACGCATCCAATTGCCTTACCATGACTTTCACCAAAACTTGTAAATTTAAAATTATGTCCAAAAGAATTACTTGCCATTTTTATCTTTCAAATTAATGGTCTTTTTTATCTGGAGACATATCAGGAGCATCTATTGCTTTCATACCTACCACGTGATAACCACAATCAACATGATGGTTTTCTCCTGTTACACCAGTAGACAAATCAGATAAAAGATAAACACCACTTCCACCTACGTCTTCTAGTGTTACATTTCTTCTCAATGGAGAATTATATTGATTCCATTTTAGTATATATCGAAAATCTCCAATACCGCTTGCAGCAAGAGTTTTAATAGGGCCTGCAGACAAGCTGTTTACCCTAATTTTATTGTTTCCTAAATCAGCAGCTAGATACCTAACTGAAGATTCAAGCGCAGCTTTAGCAACTCCCATTACATTATAATGTGGCATAACCTTTTCTGCACCATAATATGTTAATGTAATCATTGAGCCACCATTAGGCATCATTGCAGCAGCTCTTCTTGCTACGGCTGTAAAAGAGTAGACTGATATATCCATAGTTTTAAAAAAGTTTTCTCTACTTGTGTCGAGGTATTCTCCTTTTAGTTCCTCTTTATCAGAATAAGCAATAGCATGGACTATAAAATCTATAGTTTCCCAAGATTTCTTGAGGGTATCAAATGTTTCGTCAATAGCTTTATCATTAGAAACGTCACAAGGTATTATTATATTAGAACCAACAGATTCGGCTAAGGGTCGAACTCTTTTTTCAAGAGCTTCGCCTTGATACGTAAAAGCAAGCTCTGCACCTTGTTTAGCAGCTGCAGCAGCAATACCCCATGCTATAGACCTATCATTTGCAACCCCCATAACGATCCCACGTTTACCATTCATTATGCCATTATTGGAGTTTGTTCCTTCCATAAGTAATTCCTCGTATTAACTAAAATATTCAAAAAAATTAAGTATAATTGTATTATACACAGTTATATAATTAAAATATTTTTTTTATACATTAATTAAGAGAATAACTTATTTTTTTTGTTAATGTAATTAAATCACCAGGGTTGTATGACCTATTGCTTGTGAAAGAGATTATATCACCATCCACTTCTATATTTAATCTATAACCGCTTACTTGCTCTATGGTCTCTGTATGCATAACTTTGGTTACGCGGCAAACCTCTTTTTCAATATAATTTTGATTTGCTTCTGCTTTTTCATTTCTTACTACCTCTGATCCAATTAGAGCTCCTATAGCAGTAGAACCAGATTTACCTCCACCTGAGCCAAGTTGGTTTCCAATAGCCCCACCTATAAGAGCACCAATAAAATTATCTGCTCCAAATTTCTGTGCATTTTGATTCACTGGTACTCTTTGTATTGAGCATGTTTTTTCGTTTTTAGGTACCCGCTGTTCGGAATATGTTTTAAGGACCTCAACTGAAGATACCGTTCCGGTTACTTGGTAAAAGTTTGTTTTGGAGTAACTGTTACTGGAGAGTAAAACAAAAAAACCAAGAATTAGGAAATATTTTTTATTCATATGAAACCTCATTAAATTACTTTAAATACTTATTTGAGTTCATATATGTATAAAATATGGCAAAATTAGTACCCTTTATAAAAAATGGAGATAGTGATTGGAATTAGATAAAATAGTAGACCCAATATTATTGTTTAAGCAATGGTTATCTGAGGCTGAAAAAAAAGAAATTAGAGATCCTAATGCTATGCAGTTAGCTACTGTTTCAAAAAATGGAATGCCATCTGTTCGCACAGTTTTATTAAAAGATATTATTAATTGTGATTTTGTTTTTTATACAAATTATGAAAGCCGTAAGTCGAATGAAATAAATGAGACAGGGAAAGGGGCGATATGCTTCTATTGGAAAAGCTTAAACCGTCAAGTTAGATTAGTGGGAGATATAACAAAGGTGTCTGAAGATATATCCGACAAATACTATAAGTCTCGATCAAGAGGAAGCAGAATTGGTGCTTGGGCGTCAAAGCAATCAAGAGAATTAGAATCTCGTGAAGCTTTGATGGAGGAGGTTCGGTTGTTTGAATCAAAGTATACTGACGATATTCCTAGACCAAGCCATTGGGGCGGTTTTGCATTGAAGCCTATTGAATTTGAATTTTGGCAAGATAGTGATTTTAGATTACATGATAGATTTATTTTAAAACCCACTAAACAAAATAATCAGTGGATTGCTAAACGTCATTATCCTTAGAGCTAAGTTTGTTTTTTCTTATCTCTATAATACTCATAATTATAAAAATAACATAACATATCATGATTAAACCTAAAAACAAACCAAAGCCTGCTTGATATGCTTTTATTGAATAACCTGATTGTTTACCTGGCTCAATAATCTGCATTATGAAGCCTATTGCATACTGCGCTACAAATGCCATTAAAAAACATATTAAGTTTATAGCAGTTGAGGCTCTTGCTGCGTAACTTGTTGGGAAGTGTTGACTTAAACCTGCGTATGCTAAGGTTGCGGCTAGTGATGTAATACTTAAAACAACCCATGGCCATATAGCTTTGGGTATTAATCCAAAGGTAATTATAGTTAGTGGTATAATAAATACTAGTAAAGCGCCACCCATTACACCAACAGGAGAAATATTAAATTTTCTTAAATAATCTGTAATGACACCTAAAGATGTTGTCCCAATTGTCATCATAATTGTTGAAATAAAAAGGATATTAGCTATTTCTACTTTATTAAATTTTCCTATGTCAGAAAGCCAGGGTCCTGCCCATAACCCTAATATCGCAAGACCTGTGCCTCCAGCAATGCCGGATAAGGGTCCAATTCTCCAAAATGCATAACTTGTATATATATGTTTTAATACCTTCATAATAGGTAATGTTTTTTCTTGATTGTGTGTTTCTTTTTTCTCTGGAACTATAAAAAAGATTAGGGCACCAGTGAATATTGTTACTATGCCTAAAAAGAGATAAACTCCTCTCCAATCTGTAATTTGCAATGCCATTTCTAAAGGGGTTGATGCTACAATTGCGCCCATTCCTCCAGCTGACATAAAAATACCTATTAGCAGTGGTAGTCTATCTTTAGGATACCAAACAGCAAAAGCTTTAAAAGCACCCATTAGAGCACCTGAAACCCCTAAACCTATTAATCCTCGGGCTATTACAAGTGACCAAACATCATTCCCTAAACTAAATAATATTGCTCCTGTAGCAGCAACTAGAAATAAAATACTTTGGACCTTTCTTGCCCCAAACTTATCAAGCAGAACCCCTAATGGTAATTGAAATAAACCAAATGTTAAAAAATACGCAGATGTAATTAAGCCTAGTTGTTCTGCGTTTATATTTAGGTCATTACTAAGGTAAGGAGCAAGAACAGCATTTGTTGATCTATAAAGGTAAGACAGAAAATATCCACAAGCAAAAGGTAAGAAAATAAAAGTAAATTTTTGTATATTATTTTCAGGAATATTTTTGTTTGTTAGATCCATAAATTTTTAATCCTTAGATCGTGTAATTGGATTTTGATTAATTAGTTATAAGACTAAAACATAATAATTTAACATATTAAATATTACTTCGATACCCCAATAATTAGAAAGTTGACCTTTATCCTTTGGAACAACTATAATAAAATTTGAGGAGATTTTTATGCAGATATCAAAAGAGATCACAAACATTATTCCAGAAATAAAAAACTGGAGACATTCTTTACATGCTCATCCTGAGCTCGGGTATGAAGAAAAATGGACATCAGATTTCGTGGCAGATAAATTGAAATCTTTTGGTTTAGAGGTTCATAGAGGGTTAGGAGGTACAGGAGTTGTTGGTGTCTTAAAAGGACTTGACGCTGATTTAGGAGGAGGAGGTAATAAAGCTATTGGTTTAAGAGCTGATATGGATGCTTTGCCTATGGCAGAAGAAAATGACTTTTCTTACAAATCAAAATTTGATGGTCGTATGCATGCATGTGGCCATGACGGTCATACTGCTATGTTACTTGGAGCTGCTAAATTATTATCGTCACAAAATAATTTTGATGGGACGGTTTATTTTATATTTCAACCTGCTGAAGAAGGAGGTGGTGGAGGTTTAGCTATGATAGAGGATGGCTTGTTTAGACAATTTCCTATGGATAGCGTTTGGGGAATGCATAATTGGCCAGGTATGGAAGAAGGAACTGTAGCTGTCCATAAAGGCTCTGTAATGGCGGCCGCAGACAGATTCGAAGTTACCGTAAATGGTAATGGTGGTCATGCTGCTATGCCTCAAGCAACAAATGACCCTGTTTTAGCGGTGACTGGTATCATTCAAGCATTGCAACAAATAGTTGCACGCAAGCAAAATCCTCTTGACGCTGTTGTCGTTTCTGTTACTCAAATTAATGCTGGTTCTGGTTTCAATATTATTCCTCAAAAAGCAAATTTTATTGGCACTATTAGAACAGTTAATCCAGAAACAAGGGTAGACGTACATAGGCAATTCAAAGATATTTGTGAAGCTACTGCGCTAGCTTATGGGTGTGTCGCTGATGCGTCTGTTATAAAAGGTTATCCTGTAACAGTGAATGATATTGAGTCCAGTAGTAGAGCGATTGAAATAGCATCAAACCTATTTGGTGAAAATGCAGTAAAGACTAATCTTGCTCCTTCTATGGGTGCAGAAGACTTTGCGTATATGTTAGAAAAAATACCAGGAGCATATATATGGCTAGGTGCGGGTGAAGGAAAGTCAGGCTGTATGCTACATAATACTAAATATGATTTCAATGACGATATCTTACCCTTAGGTATATCTTATTGGGAAGAATTAGTTAAATCAGAATTGCCTCTTAGATAATATTAATAGACTCATTTAGTATTTAGTAATATATATTTTGACATGAAAAATATTTTATTATTAATCACTATGGCATCGTTTGCACTTATAATAGTAACATTTTTTGCTATTAATTTGTGGTTGCAAATGTCAGATGTGACAATCAGTTTTAATGGTAAAATGGCTATTTTTATAGGTGCTTTTTTTACTATACTTTTGGGTTCTGGTTTAATGTCTTTAGCCTTCTTTTCTTCACGACATGGATTTGATGAACAAGTAGATCATGATTTAGAAGCCTTGTTTGAAAAGTTTAAAAATCGTTAATATATGTATATTGTTTCTTGTCTTTAAAAATATAATTTTACTTTAGAATGTAAGTAAATTGAACAAGTTGTCTTAATACAGACCTTGTTTTTATACTTTCTAACTTTTAAGTTTTAATAAATAGGAGCTTTTGTTATACAAAAAATGTTTAAAGAGCTTTCCGAGAAAATATCAGACAGTGAATTACAAGTCTCTAATTTAAAATTTTCGTCTATATTAAAATTTAAAACAGAAATTTTAGCAGGCTTGACTGTTGCTTTGGCTCTGGTGCCTGAAGCTGTTTCTTTTTCATTTGTTGCTGGTGTTCACCCGTTAGTAGGTTTATACGCAGCTTTTATCGTTGGTTTAATCACAGCTTTAATTGGAGGGCGCCCTGGTATGATTTCAGGTGCTACTGGAGCCTTGGCTGTTGTAATGGTTGCTTTGGTTTCCTCTCATGGTGTTGAGTATTTGTTTGCAACGGTAATACTAATGGGTATTTTCCAAATTATAGCTGCTTTTTTGAGGTTAGGTAAATTTATTAGATTAGTGCCTTATCCAGTCATGCTTGGTTTTGTTAATGGCTTGGCCATCGTTATATTTTTAGCTCAAATGTCTCAGTTTCAAATAACAGATATATCTGGAAATAAACAATGGATGGAAGGGCAGAACTTGGTTGTCATGCTTTTGCTTGTAATTGCTACTATGATTGTAATATGGGGCATGCCTAAAATAACTAATATTATTCCAGCACCCTTAGCTGGTATAATTGTGGTTGCTATGATTGTGATTTTTTTAGATATAGATGTACCAAGGGTTGGTGACCTGGCATCTATCAAAGGTGGTTTGCCAACGTTTCATATTCCATTGGTACCATTTAATGTAGATACTCTATTAGTAATACTTCCATATGCTTTAATTTTAGCAACTATTGGATTAATTGAAAGTTTGTTAACGCTTAATTTGGTAGGGGATATTACTGGAAAAATTGGAGGAGCATCTCAGGAGTGTGTAGCTCAGGGTATTGCCAACACTGTTACTGGTTTTTTTAGTGGTATGGGTGGTTGTGCTATGATTGGGCAATCAATGATCAATGTGAAATCTGGTGGACGTACAAGAATATCTGGAATTGCAGCTTCTCTATTTTTACTTCTGTTCATTGTAATTGGATCCTCTCTGATTGAACAAATTCCTCTGGCTGCATTAGTAGGAGTTATGTTCATGGTTGTTATTGGTACTTTTGCCTGGCAAAGTATTTTAGTTATCAAGCGTATCCCAAGAATAGATGTTATTGTCATGGTAATTGTAACTGTGATTACTGTTATTTATGATTTAGCTATAGCTGTTTTATGTGGGGTTATTATATCGGCACTTGCTTATGCTTGGAATAATGCAATTCGTATTAGAGGAAGTGTGACTATAGATGAAAACCTTAATACTATTTATTATATCGAAGGTCCTTTGTTTTTTGGCTCTGTTCAAGGTTTTTCAGAAATATTCAATATAGAAAATGATACTGAAACTGTAATTGTTGATTTCATCAATAGCCGTGTTGTTGATCAATCCGCTTTACAGGCCATAGAAGACTTAGCCCTTAAGTATGAAAAAAGAAACAAACAGTTACAATTGAGACACTTGTCAACGGATTGTCATTCTCTATTGCGTAAAGCTGGTCAATTAATTGTAGATACCGATGACAACCCTAGTTACGGCCTTGCTGTTGATTATGGTGTAAAGCCAGGGGCCTTTAGCAAGAATCATTAAATATATTTTAATAGTTGACTTTTGTCTGTATTTATAAGAGAACAAAACATGAACAAAATTTATGGAATAAAAAAAATGATGAACTTAGAGGTTACAAAACAAATTTTAGCTCAGAATGGACACTATAAGCCATCTACTAAATTAGAAGTTTTTAGGCCATGTTTAAATAAACCACAGATGTTTCCACTTTATAGTTCTAAAGTTTCAGCAGGTTTTCCTTCCCCCGCAGATGATAACTTAGAGAAAACTTTAGATTTAAATAGTTATTTAATTAAAAGACCTGCAGCAACATTTTTTGTCCGTGTAAATGGAGATTCAATGATTAATGCTGGCATAAATGATAATGATATCCTCGTTGTAGATAGAAGTATTAAACCGTCACACGGAAAAGTAATTATAGCTGTTCTAGACGGCCAAATGACTGTTAAAAGATTACATAAACGTTCTGGTAAGGTTATATTAATGCCAGAAAATGATTTATATAAGCCAATCGAAATTCAAAGTCATATGAGTATGGAAATTTGGGGAGTGGTTACTAGTTCAGTTCATTTCTTATAACATGTATGGATTAGTAGATTGTAATAATTTCTATGTTTCTTGCGAAAGAGTTTTCAATCCATTTTTAAGAAACAAACCGGTTGTTGTATTATCTAACAATGATGGGTGCATTATCGCTAGATCAAATGAAGCTAAAGCTTTGGGAATACCTATGGGTGCCCCATTACACCAGTACAAGAAATTAATAAATCAGAATAAAGTTTTAACATACTCTTCAAATTATACATTGTATGGAGATATGTCATCACGTGTTATGAGTTCGTTAAAATACTTTGTCCCTGACATAGAAATATATTCTATTGATGAAGCTTTTCTTAATTTAGAAAAAATAAATAGTCTAACCTTACTAGATGAAATGATTACAATTAGAAAATTGATTTACCAGTGGACGGGAATACCTGTCTCTATTGGAGTAGGACCTACTAAAACGTTAGCAAAGTTAGCAAATAGAATGGCCAAGAAACATTCATCTAATGGCGTTTATTTTTTACCCATATCAAATCATCTAAATAAAATATTAAAAGATATATGTTTAGAAGATATTTGGGGCATATCAAAAGGTTGGGCAAATCGTCTAAAATCCCTAGGGATTCATACTCCTTTTGAATTACAGCAGTCAGATCCTCGTAAAATAAGAGATTTAATTTCAGTTGTTGGTGAACGTATTGTCTACGAGTTAAGAGGAATACCTTGCCTTAATTTAGAAGTAATAGCTGCAAAAAAGTCAATTACTGTGTCTAGATCTTTTGGCAGTATGACTAATGATAAGAATGATTTAAAGAAAGCATTGGCAAATTATGCAGCAAGGGCTGCCGAGAAGCTCAGGTCACAAAGTAGTTTGTGTGGTGCAATTTCCGTTTTTATTAACACTAATCGTTTTAGCAAAAAAGATTTGCAATATAGTAATAGCTCATCAGTTATTTTGGATGATTTGACAGATAGTACACAAATTATAATTCAAAAAGCATTTAGGTTATTAGAAAATCTTTATCGCCCAAATTATAATTATAAAAAAATCGGGGTTATATTACTCAACATTGAGAAAAGAGGCCAAGATCTTACCAGTGAAAATTATGTTATCCAGGGTAATTTATTTACATATAGCAATATCCTCCACAAAACCAATAATCAATCTGATATTTGTATGAAAATGTTAGATGGTATAAATGCTAAAATGGGAAAAATGACTTTATTTTATGGTTCTCAAGGGATTATGAAACAGCCAAAAAATAAAAAAGAAAAAAATAACTGGCAAATGCGTTCTAATTACAGATCTCCATTTTACACAACGAATTGGAATGATATATTAAAAGTATCGTAGAATAAAATTAAGATTTGTCAGTGTTTTCTGGAAGAGGAATGCAGCTAAACCCTGAAGTCCAAAGTTCTGCACACACCGAACGAGCTTGATTTTCAGCTAACTCTACAAACCTCACGCGCCAAAGGTGTTCTATGGTATTATTCTTATTATTTGATCTAGTAATTTTACTTAAAGATGCAGGTAAATTAGCAAGTTGTTCTGGGACGATATTTCTTGCATTACGTGCAGCTTTATGAGCATTAAGTCTATTCTTGAAAGCTCCTATTTGTATAAACCAATCTTCTTCACTATTATTGGGTGGTAAATTAAGAGTAGGGGGTATATTAAAATTCTTTACAGTTTTTTCTATAATAGAAATTTTAGGACGAGTTAATGGTAGTTCGGATGGTTTTGCTATTCTCACTAAAGGTTTAGAAGGTTTGGTCTTAAAATGTTTATTGAGAAGACTAATCATATGTTTATCACGTGATCTTGCTTTTTTACCACCAAAAACAACGCCAATAATCCTTTGTCCATTCCTTTCTACAGAAGCAACAAGGTTAAATCCAGAAGCATAGGTGTAACCTGTTTTAATACCATCAGTGCCGGAATAACTACCTAATAAATTATTATGATTAGTGTATTTGACACCTTGATAAACAAAATGTTTGGTTTTAAATAATTTAAAAAATTTGGGATGATTACGTCTAATAGCTATTCCTAACGTTGCCATATCTCTTGCAGTAGATAATTGACCTCTGTTAGGTAATCCAGAAGCATTTTTAAAGGTGGTTCTTGTCATACCTAATTGCTTGGCTTTTTTTGTCATTAATTTTGCAAAATTTCTTTCTGACTTTCCTAAGTTTTCTGCAACTACCGTGGCTACGTCATTTGCAGATTTAGTTATTAAAGCCATAATTGCATTTTTCACAGTAATTCTAGATCCTGGAGAAAGATGTAATTTGGATGGAGGTTGTCTTGATGCACGTTTAGATACTTTTAGTTTAGTATTCATAGATATTTTCTTAGACTCCAAAGCATCAAAAATCATATATAAAGTCATGATTTTCGTAAGTGATGCTGGATAATTTCGAGTGTCTGCATTTGTATTATGATAAATTCGTTTAGTATTCTCGTTAATAACAAAAGAAGCATATTTAGCATTTGCTGGAAATCCAAAAACGGTTAAAGCTAAAAAAAATATAGGTAATAAAAACAGCTTTCTTGAAATTGAAGAGTTACTAGCCTTTAATATTCCAAATACAAAGGAATGAGTTGTATTAAAAACATTTTTCAACACAGTTGATATCTCCAACAAAATCATTTTAACAATAATAAATGCTTTCGATTATAGTTAAAATTTATTCAAAAAGCACATTATTTAGATTTTTTTTTTTTATAAATACTATATTTGGTATAGTTTAGATAAGTCTTTAATAAAGTTTATATTTGAAAAAATTATTAATATAAACTTGTTGAACCGGTATGTCGTTCTTATATGATAAGATAAGTAATATTAAGAAAGCTGTAAGTTTGACTATTCAAATAAGAACAAATATTCACCAAATACATCTAATAAAAAAGGTGCTACCATTTGTTATGGCTAAAGACGATGAAGATAAAAAAGATATTGATGGAAACATTAAACTAGCTACTAAGCCAAAAACTAAAACTCCACCTTTATATAGAGTTTTGATGATGAATGATGATTATACACCAATGGAGTTTGTTATTGAAGTACTAGAAAAATTTTTTCAAAAAAACAGAGAAGAAGCCACACAAATTATGCTTCATGTTCATCAACGTGGAGTTGGAGTTTGTGGTATTTATGCATATGATCTAGCGGAAACAAAAGCAATGCAAGTTATGAATTATGCACGTAAACATGAACATCCTTTGCAAGTTCAATTAGAGAAGGAATAAAAATGCTATCTAAATCTTTAGAAGAAACTTTACGACGTGCGATGACTAATGCATCTTCACTAAAACACGAATTTGCAACGTTAGAACATTTATTATTTGCCTTGTTGGAAGATCAGGACGCATTAGAGGTATTAAAAGCTTGTTCCGTAAATGTAAAAACTCTGGAAGATGATATTAATAAATATTTAAAAGAAGATTTAAAAGCCATAGTTACTTCTGATAATGAAGCAGACACACAACCAACAGCTGGTTTTCAGAGAGTTGTTCAAAGAGCAGTTATTCATACTCAATCATCTGGTAGAAATGAAGCAACAGGTGCTAATATTTTAGTTGCTATGTTTTCAGAAAGAGACTGTTATGCAGTATATTTACTTCAAAAACAAGACATGAAGCGTCTTGATGCTGTTAGTTTTATGAGTCATGGGCTGGCAAAAGATCCTAATTATTCAAAGCCAACATCACCTTCAGGTGCTGATAGCACTGCTGAAGACGTAGAAAATAAAAAACCTGAAAAAGCCTTAGATAAATATGCTGTAAATTTAAATGAAAAAGCTGCAGAAGGTAAAATAGATCCTTTAATTGGAAGACAGCTTGAGTTAGATAGAACAATTCAAGTTTTATGTAGACGAACAAAAAATAACCCTTTGTTAGTAGGTGACCCGGGCGTTGGTAAAACAGCCATAGCAGAAGGTCTAGCAGACAGAGTCGTAAAAGGGAACGTTCCTGAAGTTCTTTTGAACTCTGAAATCTATGCTTTAGATATGGGAGCTCTTCTTGCAGGAACCAGGTATAGAGGGGATTTTGAAGAGCGCTTAAAGGCTGTAATGAAAGAAATTGAAGGTAATGAAAATGCAATATTATTCATTGATGAGATACATACTATAATTGGAGCGGGAGCAACAAGTGGTGGAGCTATGGATGCATCAAACCTATTAAAACCAGCGCTACAAAATGGTGGTTTAAAATGTATAGGATCAACCACTTACAAAGAATATAGAGGGTATTTTGATAAGGATAGAGCCTTGGTAAGAAGGTTCCAAAAAATTGATGTTTCTGAACCAAATGTTGATGATACAGTAAAAATTTTAATGGGCTTGAAATCTCGCTATGAAGATCATCATAAAATAAAATTTACGAATATAGCTATAAAAACAGCGGTGGAACTTTCGGCAAGATATATTAATGATAGAAAATTACCTGATAAGGCTATAGACGTAATTGACGAGACTGCTGCAGCTCAGATGTTAAAAACTAAGTCAAAACGAAAACGTGTTATTGGCAAAACAGAAATAGAAGAGACTATTGCACTAATTGCTAGAATACCACCAAGGAATGTTTCAACTGACGATAGAAAGGCTCTTTCAAAATTAGAAGATGACCTTAAACGAATGGTTTACGGCCAAGATAAAGCTGTAACCGAATTAGTCGCCAGTATCAAACTTTCAAGAGCTGGTTTAAGAGAAGGTGAAAAACCTGTAGGCTGTTATTTGTTTTCTGGTCCAACTGGGGTTGGTAAAACAGAAGTTGCTAGACAATTAGCTGAGGCAACAGGCGTAAAACTTGTTAGATTTGACATGTCAGAGTATATGGAAAGGCATACTGTATCAAGGCTCATAGGAGCGCCTCCAGGATATGTAGGATTTGATCAAGGTGGCCTTTTGACTGATGCAATTGATCAAAATCCACACTCTGTCTTATTGTTAGACGAGATAGAGAAAGCTCACCCCGACTTGTTTAATTTACTTTTACAAGTGATGGATCACGGAAAACTAACTGACAATAATGGAAAATCAATCGATTTCAGAAACACTATATTAATTATGACAACGAATGCTGGAGCCCAAGAGCTATCAAAGGCTGCAATCGGTTTTAAGCAAGAAAATAGAGAAGGTGCTGATGGTGAAGCGATTGAAAAACTTTTTGCCCCAGAATTTAGAAATAGACTAGATGCTATTATTCCATTTGGATCTTTGCCTTTAGAAGTTGTTAGAATGGTTGTTGATAAATTCATTATGCAGCTTGAGGCTCAATTATCTGAAAAAGGAGTTTCGGTGTTATTGACTGACAAGTCCAGAGATTGGTTGGCTAGAAAAGGATATGACAAAACTTTCGGTGCCAGACCACTTGCTAGAGTTATTCAAGAACATATTAAAAAACCACTGGCTGAAGAGTTATTATTTGGACGTTTGGTCGATGGTGGTACGGTAAATGTTGATTTATCGAAGGATAAATTAATCCTTAAAACTTTAGGTTTAACAAACAAAGAAAATAAAAAGAAACATTCATCGTCTAAACATAAAGATACACCTGAGCTAACCTAATTAATTTAAAGAATAAGGAGAGTTTTGTTGATTTACAAACTCGATTTGTTTGTCAACTTGCTTTTCTTCTAATTGAACAAATCTCTTTATAGCATCAGAAAATGATTTGTTTTGAATATAGTGTCTGCTGTAAGTTACAGAAGCTAAATAACCCCTTTGTATTTTATGATTACCTTGAGCCCCTGCTTCAACTGTTGTTATTTTGTGATCAATAGCGTATTCAATAGCTTGATAATAACATAATTCGAAATGTAAAAAGGGGATGTCAACTATAGCTCCCCAATTGCGTCCATATAATGTGTTCTCACCAATAAAATTTAGAGCCCCTGCAATAATTTTTTGATTTTGCTTTGCAATGATAAGCAAAATTTTATCTTTCATTGTACTATTTATTAAATGGAAGAAATCTCTGGTTAAATATGCACCTCCCCATTTTTTATCAATTGTTGTTAGATAGAATTCATAAAAAGCATTCCACATTTCAATATTTAGTTGATCGCCGGTTATTTTTTGTATGATTAGGTTATGTTCATTAATTGATCGTCTTTCTTTCTTAATTGATTTTCTCTTTGAACTTTTTAATGTAGATAAAAATTCATCAAATGTATTATAGTTTTTATTATGCCAATGAAACTGGATTCCTTTCCTTTGAATCCAATTGTTTTTATTTAATTTTGAATTTAAATCTTCAGTTATAAAATTAATATGTGCAGAGCTTAAATTATTTTTTTGAACTATAGCTTCAAATGTATTTATTATTAGTTCGAATATTTCTTCATTTTTTGGATGATTAGGGTCAATTAGTATCCTAGGTCCCGTAGCGGGTGTAAATGGAATAGCAGATATTAATTTTGGATAATATTGACCACCAGCATTTTCAAATGCATTAGCCCAAGCATGATCGAAGATATATTCACCATAAGAGTGCATTTTTAAAAAATTAGGACAAGCTCCTATTATTTTATTATTTGTATCTTTAACAATTATATGTTTTGGATGCCAACCGGTTTTTGAAGACACTGATCCTGAAAGTTCTAACGAATTAAGAAAATCAAAAGAGGTAAAAGGGTGATTGAAGAGATTAAGTTTATTCCATTGAGAACGATCAATATCTTTAAGTTTAGATACTAATTCAACTTTCATTCTTAATTTTTAAAAAAAGAATTATTAATTTTCAATTTCAAATATGCCTTCGATCTCAACTGGAACATCGCGGGGAAGTGCAGCAGCTCCAATTGCAAATCTAGCATGCTTTCCTTTATCACCAAAAATATTTACAAACATGTCTGATGCCCCATTTATGATCTTGGGATGGTCAGTAAAGTTTGGAGCAGATGCAACAAACCCTCCTAGTTTAACTACTTTTTTTACCTTATTAAGGTCTCCATTACATGCGGCTTTAAGTTGGCTTAGGATAGCTTTTGCACACGCTTCTGCCATCTTTATACCTACTTCAACTGAAACGTTGTCACCAACTTTCCCTTTTGTGGTTATCTCACCATTTATAAATGGTAATTGCCCTGATATAAATACCAAATTACCCGTAATGACGTATGGGACGTAGCTACCTGCAGGTATACTAGCTTCATCCAATTCAATATTTAATTCGTCTAATTTTTTATTAATATCGTTATTCATCATAAAACCTATATATTATGAACATCCTGATGTGCTACCGCAGGTATTACACTTCATACACGTTCCGTTTCTAACAAGTGTAAAGTTACCACACTCTCCACAAGCTTCACCTTCATAACCTTTTATCTTTGCTTCAATTTCTTGAGACAAACTTGGTCTTGGTGTCTCATTAATAGAAATTGTTGTATCATTCACCACTTCTTGTGTTTTTTCTTCTTTTAATGAAGTTGTTTGAGGCATCATTGTAACATTGCTTGTTCCACCTGATACAACTTTTAATTCTCTCCTGACAAAACCTCTACTAGCTACTTTTTCAGATACAAACTCTTTATTTTCACCTGAACCTGTGGTGCTTGAATCTAAGTCTTCGGGACCAACATGGCCTAGATCATTTCTATCAAGGTATGAGATTGCGAGTTCTCTAAAAATATAGTCTAATATAGAAGTAGACATTTTAATAGTGTCATTGCCGGTGACCATTCCTTGTGGTTCAAAGCGTGTAAATGTAAAAGCCTCAACGAATTCTTCTAATGGAACTCCATATTGTAGGCCAATAGATACAGCTATTGCAAAGTTATTCATTAGTGATCTAAATGCAGCTCCTTCTTTATGCATGTCTACAAAAATTTCACCTAGTTTTCCATTTTCATACTCACCAGTTCGTAAGTAAACTTTATGTCCTCCAACTGTAGCTTTTTGAGTATATCCTTTTCGTCTATGAGGTAATTTATCTCTTTCTGCTCTCACAAACCTTTCAACTATTTTTTCAACAACTTCGGTAGTTCGGTTAGTTATATCTTGTTCATTGTTAACGCTGTTTTCTTCTTCACTTATATCATCCTCAAGCAATGCGGAGTTAAGTGGTTGACTGAGTTTTGAACCATCTCTATAAAGAGCGTTTGCTTTAATACCTAATTGCCAAGACAACATGTAGGCATCGCTACAATCTTCTATCGTAGCGTCATTAGGCATATTTATAGTTTTTGAAATAGCTCCAGAGATAAATGATTGGGCAGCTGCCATCATTTTTATGTGGCTATCCACTGATAAAAACCTTTTGCCAATTCTACCACATACATTAGCACAATCAAAAACAGCTAGATGTTCTTTATTAAGATGAGGAGCACCTTCTAAAGTCATTGCTCCACAAACATGAATGTTAGCAACATCTATCTCTTCAGGGCTAAAACCTAAAAACTCTAGCATATTAAAAGAAAAATCATTCATTTGTTCTGAAGATATTCCTAGTTTATTTTTACAAAAATCTTCTCCAAGAGTAAATTGATTAAATACGAATTTTATATCAAATGCCGATGCTAATGAATTCTCAACGAGTTCAATTTCCTTATTTGTGAACCCTTTTGCTATAAGTGCGTTATGACTGATAGCTTGACAGTCTTTTAAGCTACCAGACCCAACTGCATATTTCTGCATATCGTCGATTTGGTCTTTGTCATATCCTAAATGCGCAAGAGCTTCAGGTACAACACGGTTTATAATTTTAAAATAACCACCACCGGCTAATTTTTTGAATTTAACCATAGCAAAATCTGGCTCAATGCCGGTTGTGTCACAGTCCATAACTAAGCCAATTGTTCCTGTTGGAGCAATTACGGTTGCTTGAGCGTTTCTGTACCCATGTTTTTCACCAAGTGAAAGAGCTTTAGCCCAAGCATTTTTTGCTGCAATGATTAAGCTTTGATCTGGACAGTCTTGTCCCATCAGAGGAACTGGGTTTATTGATAAACTCTCAAATCCTCTTGTTTTACCTTCGGATGCCCTTTTATGATTTCGTATAACTTTAAGCATGCTTTGAGCATTTTCTTTATATTTAGGAAAAGGTCCTAACTCTTTTGCAATCTCTGCTGATGTTGCATAAGATATTCCTGTCATAATTGCTGTTAAAGCAGCACATATAGATCTTCCTTGATCACTATCATAAGGAATACCCCAAGACATCAATAACCCACCTATATTAGCGTACCCTAACCCGAGTGTTCTATACTCGTAAGATCGTTGAGCTATTTCCTTGGAGGGGAATTGTGCCATCATTACAGAAATTTCGAGAGTTAATGTCCATAATCTAGTTGTATATTCATATGCTTCTATATCAAAAGAAGAGTCTGCTTTTTTAAATTGTAACAAATTAATAGAAGCTAAATTGCAGGCAGTATCATCAATAAACATGTATTCAGAACATGGATTGGATGCATTAATTCTTCCAGCTTCTGGACATGTATGCCATTCATTAATAGTTGTATCATATTGTAATCCTGGGTCGGCACAAGCCCAAGCAGCTTCAGATATTTTTGACCATAGATCAGATGCGTCTAGTGATTTGTGAACCCCACCATCTGTGCGTCTTATAAGATTCCATTTACCTTTTTGAGACACTTTTTCTAAGAATTCATTAGTTACTCTCACAGAGTTATTTGAATTTTGACCAGAAACAGTTAAATAGGCCTCACTATCCCAATCTGTATCATAAGTTTGAAATTCAATTTCTTTAAAACCTTGTCCAGCAAATTGTATAATTCTTTGAATATAATTTTCAGGTATCATAACCGCACGGCAATTTAAGATCGCTTTTTTAAGTTCAGTATTTATTTTTGGGTCAAGTCTTTCTTGGTCATTATAATTGTCTGAATTACAGGCATCCATAACTGAACTTAGGTTTTTTGCAGTTAATTTTGAGCCAGCAACTAATGCAGCTACTTTTTGCTCCTCAACGACTTTCCAGTTTATATATTCTTCAATATCAGGGTGATCTATATCCACAGTAACCATCTTAGCAGCTCTTCTTGTTGTTCCACCTGATTTTATAGCACCTGCCGCTCTATCACCAATCCTTAAAAAACTCATCATGCCAGAGGACCTACCTCCACCAGACAATCCTTCTGTACTACCTCTTAACTTAGAAAAATTAGACCCTGTTCCTGATCCATATTTGAATAATCTAGCCTCTCTTACCCAGAGATCCATTATTCCACCCTCATTAACAAGGTCATCCTTTACGGATTGGATAAAGCATGCATGTGGTTGTGGGTGTTCGTATGATGATTTTGACTGAACTAATTTTTTAGTTTTGAAATCTACATAATAATGACCTTGACTAGGGCCATCAATTCCATATGCCCAGTGCAATCCTGTGTTAAACCATTGAGGAGAATTAGGTGCGCACATTTGAGCTGCAAGCATAAACCTCATTTCATCATAATATATTCTTGCGTCATTTTCAGTAGTAAAGTAGTTGCCTTTCCAACCCCAATAAGTCCATGTACCTGCTAATCTATTAAAGACTTGTTTAGCTGATTCCTCTCCTTTAAAACGCTCATTTTCAGGAAGTTCATTAAGTTTTTTTATGTCAGGCTCAGAACGATATAACCAGGCAGGTATATTTTCTTCTTTTACTTTTTTTACAAAAACAGGAACACCAGCCTTTCGAAAATATTTTTGGGCTATTATATCCGCTGCAACTTGTGAGTAGTTAGCTGGAACCTCAATGTTTGGTGCACTGAAAACAATTGTACCGTCTGGGTTTTTAATTTCGCTAGTTGTTGTTTTAAACTCTAAGCCCGCATAAGCGTCATTTCCTTTTTTGGTAAATTGTCTCTCAAATTTCATCTTAATCCTCTTTTTAATAAACGGGCAAAAATTTTACTAAAATCCAGAAAATATTAATAGTTTATAAATCTAAATCTGTGGATAAGTTGTATAGATTTTGTTTTCTAAAAAAATATTCTAAATATAAATCTTTGTTTTTCCTAAATTTAATACGTTATTGTTTTAATATTTTGTATTACCTTTAGTTGTGGATAAACACAATATGTGGTAATTACGAACATATAAACTACATGATTTAGTGGTCACTAGTAAAGACTATAATTTATTTTTTTTTCTTTTTTTTTTAACTGTCTAATTTTACTTCATTTTTTGATATTGAATGCAAATCTATAATCTATAAAGTGACATTGAAGATTTATTATTTTTTCTATTAAGGTATAATCAGTGAAAATAATAAGATTAGGAAACCACTCATGAGATACAGTCCAATAGAAATATTAATGGGAGCCATGGTTCTTGTAGTAGCAATTGGTTTTTTAATTTTAGGTATGCAGTCAATAAATAACAATCAAAAGGATGGATACAATATATCTCTAATATTTGGATCAACGTCAGGTTTGAAAAATGGAGATGACGTTAAAATTTCAGGAATTAATGTGGGTAAAATAACTAAATTAGATCTTGATTTAGAAGATTATAATGCAAGTGTCAAAGTAAAGCTATTTGATAGTATAAAAATTCCAGATGATTCGTCTGCTCGAATTACATCATCATCTTTATTAGGAGGTAATTATATAGATATTGTTCCTGGCTCTTCAGAAACTTTTTTAAGTCCCAATGATGTTATATATGACACTAGTGATTCAGTAAGCTTTATGGATATGCTAGGCAAAATAGTATTTTCAGGAAGTAAAGAATGATCTTGTTTTGCATTCTATGATTATGCCATGTTACGATTAAAGGTAATTCTCAGTTTATTATTCATAATTTCCCCTAATATTTTGTTCGGTTCTCAATGGATTGAAGGCAATAGGGTTGTCATACAAGGTTTGGATAAAATTACTGCTAGGATAAAAACCTTTGAAGTAGATGTTGGTAAGAGTGAAAGCTTTGGAGTTTTAGATATTTTTGTTGAGAGATGTGTATATTCAAAGCCAATTTTCAAGCCTGAATCTTTAGCATTAATAAAGATAAAAGATAACTCAGACAGACTATCTGAGGTAGAATTTAGAGGTTGGATGTTTGCTTCAAGCCCGGCACTTAATGCCTTAGAAAATCCTGTTTATGATATATCAGTTCTGGCTTGTAAAAATTCAGTTAAGCAATCAAAAAAATCTTCATCAGTTGAACCTATTGAATAAATATTTGCGTTTATGCCAATGGCTTTATCTAGTTTTTTCTTAAAATCAGTCTTTGTTATCTGGTAAGCACCAAATTGGATTAAATGATCGTTTAGAAATTGAACATCTAGTAATCTAAATCTAGTTTTCCATAATCTTGCAACCAAATTTAATAACGCAATCTTACTTCCATTAGAAACAGAACTAAACATGGATTCAGCAAAAAAAACTCCACCAATAGCTAGGCCATAAACTCCGCCAACTAGTTTGTTTTCTCTCCAGCATTCTATAGAGTGAACATAATTTTGTTTGTTAAGTTGAATAAATAAAGTTTCAATTTCTTTATTTATCCAAGTATCTTTTCTGTTAATTATTGCGCATGATCTAATAACTTCCGGAAATGCATTATTCATGGTTATTTTAAAAGGCCTTTTTCTTACAAAACGTAAAAGGCTTTTTGAAATATGAAATTTCTTAATTGGAATAATGCCTCTGTGCTCTGGATTAACAAAATATATTTTGTTGTTATTTCTACTGTCAGACATCGGAAAGATGCCTAGCATATATGTTTGAATTAGCTGTTCTGGGGTTAGTTTTATGTTAGATTCTTTTGTCAAATTTATTTTTAAAAATTCTAATTAATTTCTATTTAGTAATTTTGTTTCCAACCATCTAATGTCATATGTCCCTTTTTGCATAACTTCAGTGTCTAAAATCTGTTTATGTAAGTCTATTGTAGTAGAAATTGGTTCAATTACTATTTCTTTTAATGCTTGTTTAAGTCTTAACAAGCATTGATCACGGTCATTTCCATGAACAATAAGTTTAGCAATTAGGCTATCATAGTAAGGAGGAACTTTGTAACCAGAATAAATACAAGATTCAATCCGTACACCTAATCCACCTGGTGAGTGAAATTGTGTGATTGTACCAGGAGAGGGAATAAATGTTTGAGGATCTTCAGCATTTATTCGGCATTCAATGGCATGACCCTTAAATTGAACGTCTTTTTGTTGAAACGATAATGGGTAGCCTGCAGCAATCCTTATTTGTTCTCTTACTAAATCTATACCTGTAATAGCTTCAGTTATTGGATGTTCAACTTGTAACCTTGTATTCATTTCAATAAAGAAGAATTGATTACCTTCATATAAAAACTCAATAGTACCTAAGCCTAGATAACCCATTTTTGAGACAGCTTTTGACGCAATTTCTCCAATAATATTTCTTGTTTTATCATCAATTACTGGTGAAGGAGCTTCTTCAATCACTTTTTGATGTCTTCTTTGAATTGAGCATTCTCTTTCACCAAGATGCACGGTATTACCAAATTTATCCGCTATGATTTGTACCTCAATATGTCTTGGTTTTTGAAGGTATCTTTCTATATAAACTCTATCGTCACCAAAAGCTGCTTTTGCTTCGCTTTTAGCGGAGGTAAATGCAGATTCAAGTTCTTCTTCATTGAGAGCAACTTTCATACCTCTACCACCACCACCAGAAGCCGCTTTTATTAATAACGGATAACCAACTTTTTTTGCTTCTTGAAGTGCGGTTTCAAAGTTTATTATGTCTGTTTTTGAACCAGGGACGAGAGGTATACCTAATTTTTGCGCCGTTATTTTTGCTTCTATTTTATCGCCCATACATCTAATATGTTCTGGCTTAGGACCAATAAAAACAATATTATGGGCTTCTACTATTTCTGCAAAATCTGCGTTTTCAGATAAAAAACCAACACCCGGATGTATAGCGTCTGCTCCGACTAATTGTGCAGCAGTTATAATAGCCGGTATGTTTAAATATGATTTAGAAGATGGAGCCGGACCTATACAAACACTCTCGTCAGCTAACCTTACGTGTATGGCTTCGCTGTCAGCCGTAGAGTGGATTGCAACAGTTTTAATATTCAACTCCTTGCAAGCCCTTAGAACTCTTAAGGCAACATCACCACGGTTTGCTATTAAAATCTTTGAAAACATTAAAAATTCATCATTCTATGATAACTAACAATTCATTAAACTCAACTGGTTGGCTATCTTCAAATCCAATAAAAACAATTTTCCCTGATTTATGTGCAGTTATTGTGTTCATTACTTTCATAGCTTCAATAATAAGAAGAGTATCCCCTTTTGATACAGAGCTATTTAATTTAATAAAAGTTTCTTTGCCAGGCTCTGGTGATGAGTAAGCTGTGCCTACCATTGGCGAGTTAACAGCTCCAGGGTGCTCATTAGTGAATTTTGTGGGTTCATTATCTTTTTTAGGTAAGACATCAATTGCTTGTTTTTCTATCTTTTGTATTATTTGATTTTCTGGTTTTTCTTGTAATAAACTTCTACTTACAATTTTAATCTTTAAACCATCAGCCTCATATTCTAATTCAGAAAGTTTATCTTTATTAACAATATCTACGAATGTTTGAACTAGATCTACGTTTTCTTTATTTATATTATTTTTTTTCATAGCGTTTACCTATATACCTAGTCGTCAATTAAATTGTGCATTGCTTCTATTGCTAATAAATACGAATTGACGCCTAAACCAGCGATTATTCCATTAGCAACTGGAGAAATAAATGATTTGTGACGGAAACTTTCTCTAGCATAAACATTAGTTATATGTATTTCAATTTTAGGTCCATTGAACATCTTTAAGGCATCCAAAACGCCTATTGAAGTATGAGTTAACGCTCCTGCGTTAATAATTATTCCAACCCCATCACCAATAGCTTTATGTATTTCATCAATTAAATAACCTTCTATGTTAGATTGAAAAAAATCTAATTCAAAACCGTGAACTTTACATTTTTCTATACAAAGCATCTTTATGTCATCTAAGGATGTCTTACCATATTTTTCAGGTTCTCTTTTACCAAGCAGATTTAAGTTTGGTCCATTAATAATATATAATTTTTTTTGCAAAGTTTTTCTCCTTCAGATTTTTATAATCTAAAATTGACTATTTTTGAGAGTTTTTTCAATTAACTTTCACGAACTTTTTTTATAATTTCTTTTAGATTTTCCTTTGTTAATGCCCCTGGATAAACAACGTTTCCAATAATAAATGCAGGTGTACCATTCAAATTCAAGAGTTTTGCAATTTCACGGTTTTTATTTAATCGTTTTGAAATATCAGAGCTATTCATGTCAATTTTAAGTTTTTCAATATTTAATCCAATTTCGTTTGCTGTCTTGAAAACTTTTTCATTATCAACTTTACCTCTAATTTTCATAAGAGAAAGGTGAAATTTATTATAGAGGTTTTGTTTTTCAGAAGCTAGAGCTGCAACAGCTGCTGTATAAGATTCTTGAGATAAAATTGGGAATTCAACAAAAACAACGTTTATTCTCTTATCTTCTGAAATAGTTTCCATAATCGTTTTAACAACTGATTTACAATATCCACAATTATAGTCAAAAAATTCATAAATCGTAATATCTGCATTTTTTTGAAAAATACCTGGATTTTTAAATGACTTAAGAGACTGAATAGCCTTTTTCTTTTTTTCTAATTCAGTATTTTTTTTATAATTATCTAAAACAGACCTTAATAATTGAGGGTTTTTTATAAGAAAATTTTCTATGATTTTTTCTATATTTTCTTGGCTCATTTGATTTGCATGAGAAGGTAATGCAAACATAAATAAAATACTAAAAATAGATAGTGTATTTAAAATAATTTTTTTCATAATATATCATTAGAACTTTATCTTGTCTTTATTCTAGACAGAATGTCCAAACCTCTCAGTTTATAAGAATTTGTTATAGTTTTTTGTTTGAGAGCTAAATCTACATACTTTTTAGCTTTAATAAAGTTTTTTTTAAGTAAGGATTCTTCAGCCAATGCAATATAAGTAATTCCTTTTTGACCTAATTTACCTGATGATTTGGCTAATAATCTCCATAGTAGTTTCCATTTTGGACTATTGTGAAGCATTTGTTCTAAGATTTGTATTGATTCCTCTAAATCTTGGGCTTTATTTGTTTGTAAATAAGATTTTACTAGAGAAAATTTAATTAAATCATCAGCGTATATATACTTTTCATTAAGGTTGTTTAAGGCTTTTTTATACTCTCTTATAGACTTGTTATAGCTACCTTTAGAAAAGTAAATATCACCAGCTAGTTCATAGTAGAAAGGATAATCAGGATATTTATTCTGTAATACTTTTAATGTATCAATAGCTGGTTCATATTCACCAGTTTTTTTATATGCTATAATGCGAGAATAATTAGTAAAGAAGATATTATTATTATTATCTTTTTTATTTAAGATCTCAAAGGGATCACTTCCATAAGCTCTGATCTTATTTTTTATATAATCCAGTGAAATATTAAAATCATTTATGTATATATCCTCATTGTTTTTATTAGAAATATAATTACTAGATTTATATTTTTTTAACTGCTCCAATCTTTGTTTGGAAAATGGATGTGATCTATAATATCCTACGACAGAATTATTTGTAGAAACCTCACGTTGACTTAACCTTAATAATAAGTTTTCCAGACCTGTTAATGATATTTTTTTTTTTCTAAAAGTATCTAATGCATATTTGTCAGCTTGCTGTTCTTGAATGCGTGAAAATTGAAAAGCTGATTTGATCGCAATATCTTGGGTTCCTAAAATTAAACCAAGGGCGGAATTTGAATCTAATTTTCCACCTGCAGATAGAGCTATACCAGCAATAGTAGCGAATTTTGAATATTTGGATAAATTAGATGTGTTTATAGATCTAGAAGAACTATGGTTTAAAATTAAATGCCCGATTTCATGGGCTAAAACACCTTGAATTTCATTTATAGATTTTGACTTATTAATTAAACCGGTATTAATAAAGATTTTATTCGATCCAGTTACAAATGCATTGTATTCATTATTGGAAATTAAAACTGGTTGGAAAGGTTGAGTATTTCTAAAATAGCCATCGCTTACAGTCAATATTACTTTATATAAGAAATATTCAATTTCTGCGTCTCTAATAATTATATTTTTTTGAGCAGAGTAAGCATTACATGAAAAAATTACTAAAAGAATGGAAATTATTAATTTTATTTTGACCACCAACCTTTTTTCTTAGGTTTTTCTTTTGTTACTTTGTCCTCAATTGTAACAACTTCAATAGGAGCAGATGACTTTATTTCCCTAACCTCAAGACTATCATTTTTTTCTTTAGCGCTACTATTTTTTTCTATGACTTGTAATTCTTCTTCATCTTTATTAATTTTTTTAGACTTTTTTACCTTCTTGATTGTTTTCTTCTCTGTTTTAGTTTTTACAGGCTTGTCTATTTCTTTATTGACATCGTTTTTTTCATTTTTGGTATCTTTGTTTTTGTTATCATCATTCTTACTTAGCTCATTATCACTTTTAATAACAGCTTCAGAGCTTTGATGTGATGTATTTTCTATATCTGAATTTCTTCTTCTTTTTGTTGATTTCTTATTTCTTCTTCTTTTGTTTTGTTTTTCATCGTTTTCGAGATTATTATTCTGAGATTTTTCTTGAGGTTGTGATTGAGGTGCTTGTCTAGGGGTAGATTTTTTAATAGCTTCTATCTTTTTTAAAGGAGGAATTATTGTATTATCATTGATGAAATCTATTATAATTTTATATCTACTTTCAATCTCATTTAGTTGAGATCTTTTTTTGTTTAAAATATGTAAAACAATATCTGAGTGAGCAGAAACCTTGACTTCAATAACATCATCAGATGCTCCTTCCTCTTCAATCCCTCTTAGCACTTGAACAGCACTTACTTCTATAGATTGAACCCTTCCAGATCCAGCACAATGAGGACATAATTCAGAGGAGTTTTCTACTATAGAAGGTCTAAGACGCTGACGAGATAGTTCCAGTAAACCAAAACTACTAATTTCTCCAATTTGAATTCTTGCCCTATCCTTTTTCATTGATTCTTTCAATTTTTTTTCAACATTGATACGATTTTTGTTTTCTTCCATATCAATAAAATCAATGACAATGAGTCCTGAAAGATCTCTTAACCTAGCTTGTCTTGCAAATTCTTCTGCAGCCTCTAAATTATTCTTTAATGCCGTGTCCTCTATAGTTCTTTCTCTTGTTGATCTTCCAGAGTTCACGTCTACTGCAACCAAAGCCTCAGTTTGATCTATAATAATGTAGCCACCAGATTTTAATGTGACTTTGGGATTAAAAATATCTTGTAATTGTGTATCTAGATTATATTTCTGAAATAAATGATTTTTATCATCTAAGTATTGTTGAACTTTTTTAGCATGGCTAGGCATAAGCGCTTTCATATAATTTTTGCATACCTTGTAGGCTTCACTGCCTTCAACTAGAACTTCGTCAATATCACTATGATATAAATCTCTAATAGCTCTTTTAACTAAAGAACCTTCTTCATGAATTAGAAAAGGTGCATTCGATTCTAATGTCAGTTTTTTAACGTTTTCCCAAATAGTCATTGAGTTAAGGTAGTCTCTTTTTATTTCAGTTTTAGTTCTTTTAGAACCAGCTGTCCTTACAATCACAGCCATCCCTTGTGATACATCTAGATCATCAACTACCTTTTTTAATCTTTTTCTATCAGTAATATTGGCAATTTTTCTACTAACTCCGCCACCTCTAGGAGTATTAGGCATAAGGACACAATATCTGCCAGCAATTGAAATATAGGTAGATAGTGCAGCACCTTTTGATCCACGCTCTTCTTTAACGACTTGAACTAATAAAATTTGACGCCTTGCTATAACTTCTTGTATTTTATAGTTTCTGTAGAGATTCCTCTTGATTTTCTTAAATGCTTCTTCATTAAAATCATCAATATTATCTTCATTAATATCTTCATTTGGAATTAACTCTTCATCAGTTTTAGCTGAAGCTTCGGCAAGTAATTTATTTTTATCTTCAATAGGTATTCGGTAATAGTCTGGGTGAATTTCACTAAAAGCCAAAAACCCTTGCCTGTTTCCTCCATACTCTACAAAGGCAGCTTGAAGGCTAGGCTCAACTCTAGTGACTCTCGCTAAATAAATATTACCTTTAAGTTGTCTTCTGGAATGGACCTCATACTCAAAATCATCAATAAGATTATTAGTGGTAGAGATAACTCTTGTTTCTTCGGATTGTCTTGCATCTATTAGTAATCTTTTGCTCATTCTTCATCTCCAAAAAAGTTAGTTTTCAAACAACTTTGAAAACATATTTTTTATGAATGAGTCTTTAAAAATTAATTTGATTTTAGTTCTAATAATAGAACTAAACTATTAAATTTGATAATTATATTTATTACACTTAAAATATTTACGTTCGATTAAAATAATTAAACTATTACAACTTTCCTAAAACTAAAATTACCAGTATTTAATATTAACTCATTCCAAAAATTCTTTAGCATTTTATATGCTCAAATAATTTGTTTGGTAGAGCTTTTCCTAGTATAATTTCTATCAAACAAAATTAAATTCCTTTAACAGTTATATATTGTTAATGAAACCAAGACAAACTTTATTTTGTATTGTATCAGATGTTAAATATATTTAGATATAAGTTGGAATTGTGCTTAGACTAAAGAAAAATTTTATTTACTTACTCAGCCATTTTATTTTTTGTTTACTTATTTTTTCATATTTGAATCCAGCTTACTCGAAAGAATTAAATAAAAAAATAACCGTTTCCAATACTAATGATACTAAATGTGAAATTAACTTGGATATTATAAATTGTTTTAATTATAATATTGATAATGATTTAAAGGTTAGATTATTTGAAGATCCATACAGAATTCGTATAGATTTTGACGATTATATAACTTTTACCAAAAATTCATTTCAAAATAATTTAATTAGAGAAATTCGGTATAGTCATCAAAATATAAAGGGTTCTAGATTAGTTTTAGATATGTCTAAACCTGGAATTATAACCGATATAATTTATGAAAAACATATTAATGGAATTAATAATTTAAAAATAAAAATAAAAAAAACTACTGCCGCTAAATTTGCTATTGCTAAGTACATAATTAAAAATAATAACGGTAATTTAGAATCATTAAATGCTAATATAATAATATCAAAACAACAAAAAAAAATAAGTCCAGAAAGCCAGATTTTACCACAAGAAAAACCAATTATTTTTAACAAAAATAAATCTTACAAAAAATATATAGTTTTTATTGATCCAGGTCATGGTGGAAAAGATCCTGGGGCAATAGGGCAATTAGGAACGCGTGAAAAGGATATCACTCTTAAAACCTCTATCTTATTAGCTAAAAAATTAAGAAATATTAGGACAATAACCCCAATATTATCTCGTAATAAAGACATTTATTTACCATTAAGACAAAGAACAAAATTAGCAAAAAAAAATAATGCTGATATTTTTATTTCCATACACGCAGACTCAAGTAGAAATAGAAAAGCAAAAGGGCTTTCCGTTTTCAGCCTTTCAAACAAGGCTTCAGATAAAGAAGCTGAGATGCTAGCTAAAAGAGAAAACAATGTAGATAATATACTTGGTAATAAAAACGTTATAAATGATCCATTAATTTATGGATCTTTAATTAAAATGTTTCAAAGAGAAGCTATGAATGAAAGCTCATTTTTAGCGAGAAAAATTTTGATGAATTTGGAAAAAACTAAACTGACTGTGAATAGAGGTCATAGATTTGCTGGCTTTGCTGTATTAAAATCATATGATATTCCCTCAATACTTCTAGAAATAGGTTTTTTATCTAACAAAAGCGAAGAAAAAAGACTTTTAAATAGACCTTATCTTAATGAATTAACAGATGGTTTAACCAATGCAATCGAAGATTATTTCAAGAGTTTTAAATAAAAAATGTCCTAAAATTGTCTAATTTATATTTTAATATTAAAAAATGAAATTTCTAGCCTACTTAATGACATCAATGTTTCTAATAGTTTTATCTGGAATATTGGTTTTTTTTTATATTTTATGGTTCTATGGAAAAGATTTGCCTGATTATCAGGAACTGTCAAAATATAACCCTAAAGTAGTCACAAGAATTCATGCAGGAAATGGTGCTTTATTAGCAGAGTATGCGACCGAAAAGAGAATTTTTGTCCCTGTAAATGTAATTCCCAAAAAATTAATTAATGCATTTATTTCTGCTGAGGATAAAGATTTTTATGAGCATTTTGGTTTAGATTTAAAAGCTACTTTAAGGGCAGTGATAACAAACATAAAAAATATAGGCTCACAGAAAAGGCTCATAGGCGCTTCTACTATAACTCAACAAGTAGCAAAAAACTTTTTATTAACCTCTGAGGTTTCTTTTGAAAGAAAAATTAAAGAAGCAATACTTTCAATTCGGATAGAAAGAGCTTTTTCAAAAAATCAAATACTCGAATTATATTTAAATGAGATTTATTTAGGTTTTGGATCTTATGGTGTGGCAGCTGCTGCGTTAAATTATTTTGATAAAAGTTTAGACAATCTTGATCTTGCAGAAGTTGCTTTTCTTGCTGCTTTACCAAAAGCTCCTAATAATTATCATCCAATAAAAAAATATAACAAAGCTCTTGAAAGAAGAAATTGGGTTTTGTCCCAAATGAAAAAAAATGGTTTCATTGACAATAATATTCAAGAAAGGGAGAGTTTGAAGCCCTTAAATATTCGTAATTCGAGTGGCATTGATAAAGGCTATGCCCCTTATTTTACCGAAGAAGTTAGACGGCTGCTTGTGCAGAACAAACAAATTGGTCTAAAAATATATACTAATGGCTACTCAGTTAGAACAACCCTTGACCCGAAAATGCAATTCTACGCTGATAATGCTTTAATTAGTGGCTTAGAAAATTTAGATACAAGACAGGGCTGGAGAGGGCCAATTCATAATCTAGATTTATCAATACTTCCTAAAAATCAAATTGTTCAATATCTAAAACAAAATCAAACACAATTACCTTTAGGAAGAAAAATTGTGGTTGTAAAAGAAGTACAAAAAAATTCTATAAAAGTTTTACTAGTTGATGGTCAGGTTAAAACAATAGATTTTAAAAATGCTTCTTGGGTAAGACCACAAAATATTCAAAAGGACAAAAATAATAAATTAAATTTTTTTACAGCTCCTAAGTATAAAAATTTTAACGAATTTTTAAATGTAGGCGATGTGATAGTTATTAAACAAAACTTTTCTAAAGAAGGTGAGTTTTATTCGTTATCACAAATACCTATCGTAAACGGTGCTATTGTCGTTCTTGATCCAAATAATGGTAGAGTTTTGGCAATGAGTGGTGGATACAATTTTGAAAATAGTAAATATAACAGAGCAACACAAGCTAAGCGCCAACCAGGATCTGCATTTAAACCTTTTGTTTACCTTGCTGGCCTTGAAAGATTTTACAAGCCAACCGAACTAATTCTTGATGCTGCGTTAGCTTATGAGCAGTGCTCTGGTTGTCCAAAATGGAAACCTGCCAATTACACTAAGAAGTTTTACGGTCCAAGTCCAATAAGGCTTGGTATAGAAAAATCTAGAAATCTAATGACAGCAAGGCTGGCTATTAAACTCATTGAAGAAGAAGAACTAGTCAAAGAGTACATGGATCAAGGTTACTCAAATTCATTAATTGCTGAGAATATGAACAAAAGCATAAATTTTGTAAATTACTTAGTAAAAGATATTACTAACAGGCAAAAAAATAAAAAACTATTAAATCAAAAATTCATCAATGACTTTTCGATTAAACATAATATTAATGAGGATGACTTAATTAAATACATAAATCAAAAGTTAACAATTGATGAAATAGTTACCTTAACAAATATAGAGAGGAAAGAGGTCAGCAAGCTAATTTTATCCTTAACTCCTAAAAATATAATTCAAGACTATGCGTTAAGGTTTGGTATTAGTAAAAATCTTCCTCCATTCTTATCTATGTCTCTTGGTGCAGGAGAAACTGATCTATTAAGCTTAACTAATGCTTACGGCATGATTGTTAATGGAGGAAAGAAAATATTACCCACCCTGATTGACCGTGTTCAAGATAGAAGGGGAAGGACTATCTTCAAACATGATGAACGTAACTGTAAAGATTGTAACGGAAGTAAAATTAAAGTTAATGAACTTCCTAAGTTAGCAATGAAGGATGAAAGAGAGAAAATTGTTTCAGCTGGTTCTGCTTACCAGATGGTATCAATGCTTAAAGGAGCAGTAGATAGGGGTACTGGAATAATAATAAAATCACTTGGAAAAAACTTAGCTGGGAAAACTGGTACCACAAATTCAAACACAGATGCATGGTTTATTGGGTTTTCGAGTGACTTAGTTGTAGGCGTTTATGTGGGGTTTGATAACCCAAAACCCCTTGGTTTGAAGGAAACAGGCAGCTCAGTAGCCGCACCTATTTTCAAAGATTTTATGAGTAAAGCACTTGAAAATATGCCTGACATACCTTTTAGAAGACCTCCAGGAATTAAACTGATTTCAGTCGATTTAAACTCTGGTACTCAAGCCAATGTGAAAAACAAATCGAGTATTTTGGAGGCTTTTAAAACTGGTCAAAAACCTAATATTAGCTATGATATTAATAATAGTGGTTTTGGAAGCTCAAAAAAAACAATCAAGAACTTGTCCCCTCTATATTAAATTATTGGATAATTAAAAATGCAGTCTGAAATTCAATTAAAATTTAATGAGATAGATAGTATCATAAAAACTTTGAAAAAACATTTGAATTGGGACACTTCTATAAACCGAATTATTGAATTAAATCAACTAATTGAAAAACCAGATTTTTGGAATGATGCTTCAAAAGCTCAATCAATAATGAGGGATAAAACAAATCTTGAAAAAACAATTGAAAGCATAAAAAATATTGAAAATGAAAAAATTAACTTGTTTGAACTTATAGGTTTAGCAGAGGAAGAAAATGATAAATCTTTTTTAAATGAAACTATTTTGAACATAGATAGTCTTGTAGTTAAATGCGAAAAACTTCAAATTGAAAGTTTGTTATCTGGAGAAGCTGATTCAAATAATGCATATCTTGAAATACATGCAGGAGCAGGAGGTACAGAAGCTCAAGATTGGGCGTTAATGTTACAAAGAATGTATTTAAGATGGGCTGAAAAAAAAGGTTTTAAATTGTCTTATGTTGAAGAAAGCTCTGGAGATGAGGCTGGTATAAAATCTTGTACTTTATTATTAGAAGGTTTTAATGCTTATGGATGGAGCAAATCTGAGTCAGGAGTACATAGATTAGTTCGTATTTCTCCATTTGACTCTTCTTCTAGGAGGCATACAAGCTTTGCCTCAATATGGGTTTTCCCACAAATAAGTGATGAGATAGATATTGAAATAGAGGATAAAGATTTAAGAATTGATACATATCGTGCGTCTGGTGCAGGAGGGCAGCATGTTAATAAGACAGATTCCGCAATAAGGATAACTCATATTCCTACAAATACGGTCGTTCAATGCCAAAATGATAGATCTCAGCATAGAAATAGAGCTCAAGCGATGTCTATGCTTAAAGCAAAATTATACGAAATTGAACTTAAAAAAAGAGAAGAAAAAAACACTCAAAATGCAAATGAAAAAGGAGAAATAGGTTGGGGTAGTCAAATAAGATCTTACGTGTTACATCCCTACCAAATGGTCAAGGACCTTCGTACAAATGTTGAAGTTGGAAATACCCAATCTGTATTAGACGGAAATATTGATTTATTTATAGAGTCTGCACTAGCTCTTAAAGTTGGAATGAAAAGGTAAATTAAGAATTATTTAAATCTTTTACAGCTTGTAACACTTCATCTGCATGTCCTGGAACCTTAACTTTCTCCCAAACCTTTTTAATAGTCCCTTTTTCATCACATAAAAAAGTAGATCTTTGTATACCCATGTATTTTTTTCCATACATTGATTTTTCTACCCAAACTCCAAATTGTTCACAAATATTATTCTCAAAATCAGCACCAAGTTGGCAGGTGAGATTATATTTTTCTCTAAATTTAGACTGTTTTTTGGGATTATCTTTTGAAATACCAATAACTACACAATTTAATTTATCAAAATCTCTTTGCAAATTTGTAAAAGCAATAGATTCAGCGGTACATCCTGAAGTATCTGCTCTAGGAAAAAAGAATATGACTATTTTTTTGCCAAGATAATCTGGCACTTTAAAAGGATGTTTGTCAGTTAAAATTTCAAAATTTGGAATTTGATCATTAATTTGCAACATTTTAGTTCTCTAAAAATTAGTATTTATTTACATATTAGTCTATATTAATTCATCATAATATATCAACAAAGTTTGTTAGATTTATTTAGCGAAGAGCATAAATGTTAAAAAAAACTCTTATATCATTTTTTATTTTCATTTCTTTAGCTCTGGTTTCCTTGTCAATAATATTTGTCTATTCTGAACAATCTAGAAATTTTATTATAAGTAAATTAAATATCACGCATTTTATTAATAAAAAACTTGAAAACTACCTTTCAAACAAAATTAATAATGATGACATTGCAATACAAATTGAAAACATAGAATTCTTAAAGCCTAAATTGCCTAACATTATACATTTAAGGCTAAATAATATTGATATAAATTCAATTACAAATAACAGCAAGTCAGAAATAGGGTTTGTTGAGATAGGATTTAATTACAAGACCCTTATTAAAAATATATTTAGTGATGATGGTATTTACTTTGACAACCTCAATTTCAAAAATTTAACTTTAAACGCCCAATTTCAAAAAGATAAGATAACACTTGGTCCTTTAATCAAAATTTTTTCGGTAGTTAATCAAAATGATGTAAATAAAAATAAATCGATTGCTAATATTCTAGAAAAAGAAATTACTGTTGGCAACATTCAACTAAAAATAAGTGATAACAGGAACCCAATTAAAGAATTAATTTATGTAGTTAATTGTCAAAATGTTTTTATTTCAAGGTACATAGACAAAGAACGTAAATTAAATATGCAATGCCAAGAAAAAAATAAGTTAGAGTTTTCTCTAAACGCTATTTTCAAAA
>Ga0181597_10000383_pt1 | contig 49124 bp, 38 predicted proteins | sample 041ome_5_FD_148647 | JGI IMG/M metagenome (GOLD analysis project Ga0181597, IMG submission 148647) | Coastal salt marsh microbial communities from the Groves Creek Marsh, Skidaway Island, Georgia - 041403US metaG (spades assembly) | ecosystem: Environmental > Aquatic > Marine > Intertidal zone... | reverse complement strand
GGAGTCAGGATAAGGTGAATTGTGTCTTCGAGAAATTGTCGAATTGAACAGATCGAGAGGATCCAAGACTCGGACTCTCGAACACCTTGATCCCGGCTGTTTGCTGACGCCGTCCGCCAAACGACCAGATATCGATCCTTCATAAGGTCTTCCTAATATACCGTTTCCGTCAAAATGAGACTAGCGGGATCTGGGGTAGACAGCCTCCCGAATCAGAATTCGTCCATCAAATCGGACTAAAACAGTCCGAAAGTCGAAGATCTGGGTGTATTTGGGCATACTAGGTCTATTCACTAATTTTTTTTGTTAGTCAATTTCTATGAAAATTATCCATCAAATGAGCCTCAAAGGTCCTTGGGGCTATCGTTGGAAGTCGCCAGTTTCAGCCATTGAGCAGATGGGAGGTCCCGTTGAGGGACAGATCAAAGTGCCCGCGTTGTGGTGTGACTGTTTTGGACACCAGGTCGGGGTCTCGGTTTGGTCTCGTCGATTTCAGAAGCCAACAAATCTGGACTCAAACGAACGCGTGATGATCGCAACAATGGAGTTGGAAGGTGTGAAGGGGCTCAGTTTGAACGGCAGGCCCCTACCCTTGAATGATCAACCCGAGACCGGGTTTCGGTTTGATATCACCGAAGCACTCGAACCAAGCAATCTTCTGGAGATTGACATCGAATGTGAGACTGAAGCGCAAACCGATTCGCGCGGAATGACCGAGCCAGCGGTCATTGAAATTTGGTCACTGACCGAATGACAAATAATTGTCTGATCACCGGGGATCAGGCAGCACCACGCGCCTTTGATTCAGTCGTCACAAAGAATGCTAACTCCGCAGAATCGGGATCGAGACCCGCAGCGCGTCGCGTTAATTCCAGACGAATCCCCCACCGCTCGACGGTTTTCACATCGATCTTCAAGTGCGGTCCGTCGAGAAGTTCGCTGTTCACCTGAGGGCGAATTTGAAATGCCGGCCAAAAAGGAATGTGGATGACTGCCGTTCTTTGATTCCGCAGAAAGTCCACGCGAACCGTTCCCTCTAACCACTCGCGTCCTTCGGGATCGAGTCCGCGTTCGTAGCGTTGAAGGATGTGTTGTTCGGCTGGTTGAAACTGAATCGATTGGGAATCGCCAATCGGTTCCTGGGGTTCGTTCGAGTTCTCTTCGTGTTCGTTTTCAACAGACAGTCGAGAGAGAAGTGCTTGCTCGAGGCCCGAATCGATGTGTTCGTTCTGTGGGTGATTGCTTGATTCTGAGTCCTGAGAAAGTGGTCGTTTCTCCGACTCAGAACTCGGTGCTTCTGCAGTGACTTTGATGGCGACTCGTGAAGGGCGTGTCTGGTTTCGAGTGTTAAGTTTCAGCGATAATCCAGTCATGAACAGTAATGGCACTGCGGCAATGGCGGAGGTCAATATGGTCATATTTGAAGAGAGCAGTGAGATCGTACCGGCGCAATACATTAAGGAGACAACCGGAACGATGATTCGTGTGAAGCGATTGCTGTGTCTGATGAGGCTGATCGCTCCTACAGAAATCAGCAGTAGCCCAAAGCCCCAAGTCGCCAGTGAGATCAACTCACCCGAATTTCCGGGGAAAGTTGTCGTCACAGCAACGGCAATTCCACACAGAAGCGATGTGCCGACGAGCTGCCAGAGTTGGACCGGTGGGCGGGTTGTCATCAAGGCATCCTTGCCTGTGTGGATTTGATGCGACAAAAAAAACGGCTCGAAGATGGCTGGAATGCTATCTCCGAGCCGATAAGTCTCGGCGTAATTTAGTGGATCTGCGAGGATCGGGCAAGACGATCTCAGGCAATCGCGAAGCTGATCTCGGGAACTGCCGAATCGAGTCCACAGGCGGAACGCAGCTCGGGAATTTTATCAGTTGCTTCCCAAGTGAATTCCGGTTCAGATCGACCGAAGTGACCACCCCAAGCCGTTTTACGATAAATCGGACGACGCAGGTCGAGTCCCGCGATGATTCCCTTGGGAGTCAATGGGAAGATTTCGCGGACTGCTGCACTGATTTGATCTTCATCAACGGTGCTGGTTCCGAAAGTGCTGACCAAGACGCTGACAGGCTCAGCAACACCAATCGCATAAGCCAATTGAACTTCACATTCGCTGGCCAAACCGGCTGCGACAATGTTCTTCGCGACGTATCGAGCCATGTATGCAGCAGAGCGGTCAACCTTTGTGGGGTCTTTTCCACTGAAGGCACCTCCACCGTGGCGTCCCCATCCGCCGTAAGTATCGACGATGATTTTTCGTCCGGTGAGTCCGCAGTCTCCGTGAGGTCCACCAATGATGAACTGCCCGGTCGGGTTGATGTGATACTTGGTTTTGTCGTTGAGCAATTCCGCAGGGACGGATGGCTTAATGATACTCTCAATCACGTAGTCGGCGATTTGTTCCTGGGTGACTGTTTCTTTGTGTTGTGTCGACAAAACAACGGCGGAAATTCCGACTGGCTTGTAGCCATCATATTCGACAGTCACTTGGGATTTGTTGTCGGGACGGAGCCAATCGACATCACCAGCATGACGCAGTTCTGTCAGCTTGTTGAGAATCCGGTGTGACAACGCAATGGGGACCGGCATGTATTCTTCGGTTTGATTGCTGGCGTAGCCGAACATCAGCCCCTGGTCGCCGGCACCATCTTTATCAACACCCATCGCAATATCGGAAGACTGCTCGTGCAGATAGCATTCGACGTTACAGGTGTCGGCATTGAAGCCGATGTCGTCACTGGTATAACCGATTTCGCGAATGACATCGCGGGCGACTTGTTCGTAATCGACTTTGGCATTGGTGCGAATTTCACCCGCTAAAACAACCCGGTCGGTGGTGCAGAGTGTTTCGCAAGCGACACGAGAGTCAGGGTCTTGAGCGAAAATGGCATCGACCACACCGTCAGAGACTTGATCGCTGACTTTATCGGGGTGACCTTGACTGACGGATTCTGATGTAAAGAAATAGTGCGACATAGGTGTCGTCTTCCTTCTACTGAGACTGAAAATACAGATTTTTTGTGACGTTCAATTGTATTTGGCGTCTCGACTTCCCACAACCGACTAAGCCGCTCGATTGGAGCTGATTACACTGTTTTTTGAAGAATCAGTAAGTTGGGGAAGCAATGAGAGCAAAGATTCCACTGTTCTTCGTGTCGCTCCCTGTTGGGGAAGTACCGCCTCTCGCGCTCTCGCACCCATTTGCGTCATGAGAACGGGGTTTTGCAAGAAATTCGCGAATACCGGAACCATTTGCTCACCATCGGAAATCACCGTCGCTGCATTCGCATCTTTCAGCAGTAGCACTGCATCGCGAAAGTTGCCGGTGTTAGGGCCAAAAGTGATCACAGCACCGTAGGCAGCCGGTTCAATCATGTTTTGACCACCACGATTTGTCAAAGAACCTCCCACATAGGCAATATCGGCCAATCCCCAGCAGGCACCCAGTTCACCGAGTGTATCCAAGAGAATGACCGGGTTCTCCGGGGAAGTCGATTCGTTTGCGGAAGACGCCGTGACTGAAGAACGTCTCAGCAGTGGTAAGTTTTTACGTTCAATCAGGCGGGCGACTTCTTCAAAGCGTTCTTTATGTCTGGGGACAACAATCAGTCGTAAGTGTGGGAATTCAGGTCTCAATGATTCATAAGCTTGCAACGCATAGTCTTCTTCAGGAGCTTGCGTGCTGCCGGCAATCAAAATGGTTTCTTCTTGTCGAAGGCCAAGCAGGTCTCGAAGAGTCTGTGTTTGAGAGTTCTGGCGGTCAGTCGTCACCTGATCAAATTTGACTGACCCCGTCACCTTGACCTGCACCCAACTTGCACCCAGTTTTCGGAAGCGATCTGCATAAGTTTCACTCTGCACGGCAATCGTCTGAAAGCGTTGAAGGAGCGAGCCAATCAACGGTTTGATTTTTCGATACCCTCTGAATGATTTCTCACTCAAACGACCGTTAATGATGGCGAGCGGAATGCGCTGTCGGTTGGCTTCGCGGATTAAATTCGGCCAGAGTTCAAGTTCGACTAAAACCAGCAAATCGGGTTTGACGCGATTCAAGCCGTTTTTGACGGCCCAGAAGAAGTCGAGTGGACAATAGCAAACAGTGCAGTCCGGGTATTTTTCTTTGGCGACATCCTGGCCGGTGTGAGTCGTTGTCGAGATCACGATCTGCAAGTCATTCCGCTGCTCGCGGAGCCTGGGGATGATCAACTGTAGCAGGAGGACTTCTCCCACGCTGACAGCATGGAACCAGATCGTAGTCTGTTCAGATGTGCGAGCAGGTAAGCGTCCCAGAAGTTTGTGCGACCATCCTTGTCGATATTTTCCCTGCATAATCATGCGATAGGCGATGATTGGGGACGCCGCCGCGATTAACAGCAGATAGATCGTGTTGGTCAGTAATGTCAGCAGAATGGCTCGTCCTCCGTGACGAGTGGGAATCATGCGATTTTGTTCTTATCAATCAGGCAACACCGGCTCCGTGGCACTTCTTGTACTTCTTGCCGCTTCCGCACGGACACGGATCGTTTCGTCCCACTTTCGGGCCCATATTCTTGATCGGATCAACGGCATCATTCGATGCACCCGGTTCCCGTCCGCCAGATTCTTCGCGATATTCTTTTTCGGCAGACTTTTGCGGATCTTCGTGTTCGACATTCGTGATACGCCACAAGGAACCGACGAAGTCGGGGCTTTGACGATCCATACGAAAGATGGCTGCGGAAACCTGAGAGTCGACACGGTTCCAGACATTTTGAAACGCCTTGCGGCCTTCTCGTTTGTATTCGACTTTCGGATCCTTCTGGGCATAACCAACAAGTCCGATGCCAGATCGCAGGTGATCCATATAGTAGAGATGCTCTTTCCACGCAGTATCGATCACTTCAAGAATCAGTGAGCGTTCCGCCTGACGTAACTCGGGGCGGTACTTGGCTTGGTAGGCATCATTGATCCGAATTCGAGTGTCGTCGCGGTTGAGTCCAAAGAGGTCTTGAGCCGTTAATTCTGACCCGAACTCTGCATTAGACCAATCAGCCAACTCCTGACGTTGATCTTCAGTAAGGCGAGTTGCTTCCGACTCAAACACTCGGTCGAGTCGTTCATCGAGTGACTCGATGGCAGTCCCCTTGGCGAAGAACTCTTCGCTCAGTTTGGTCAGCAGGGTCTCCATATCATTTCGTGAGATGCTGGTATGTTCGGCAGGATCGAGCTCCGCTTCAAATCGGTTATTGGCCCAGCGAATCAATCCTTCCCGGTCATAACGATCACCACCTCCTCCGTCACTCATAAATCGATGCATGCCGACAGAGACGGGGAATTCGGTTTCTTTCGCCTGGTAGATGCGAGTGACCTCGGCGAGAATCAGGTCGACTGCCTCTTGATCGTCTGTGATGTTTTCAAACTGCTCAGGGTTCATTTCCAACGCGAGCTGTTGTTCGAGGAAACCGCACAGAGAACCTCGCCCGAAATCATCACGCAGGAATGTATCGAGATCGGAAAGATAGAGTCGTTCGACGGCTTCATGAGCTTTTTCATACAGATACATCTGCATGTCAAATCGGCCGATTTTCTTCAACTCTTTGTCGTTTGTGTTGAGATCAAAGGATTGATTGGCCCATTTGGAGAGAGCCTGCCAATTCCATTCGCGTTCGTCTTCGACATCTTCGGGAAGGTCTGTGTCGATTTGATCGTTAATGGACTCTTCCGCGTGAACCTTCGCTTCTTCTCGAATGAAGACATCGAGTTGTTCGCGATTCATGTCGCGAACAGCGTTGGGTGTGATGTGCAGTCCCAGTCGATGTTCGGCCCAGGCGACAATGGTTTCTCGATGATAACTTTCGCTGAGAAACTCGGGCACACGTCTCCGAATCAAGTTGTCGATCATCTCTTCAATCATAATCCGGCAGTCGGCACCATCCAGAATTCGTTGGCGAAAAGAGTAGACCTGTTTTCGCTGTTCGTCCATCACTTCGTCATATTCGAGCAGGTTTTTACGAATGTCGAAGTGATATTCTTCCCGTTTCTTTTGAGCGCCTTCAATGCGCCGGGTCAACATGCGACTTTCAATCGGCTCGCCTTCTTCAAGCCCCAAACGAGTCATCATGGCCTGCATCATTTCGCCGCCAAACATACGCAGCAACGGATCATCCATGGCGAGGAAGAATCGGCTCGACCCGCTGTCTCCTTGGCGACCGGCACGACCGCGAAGCTGCAAATCGATACGGCGTGAATCGTGTCGCTCTGTACCGATGACATGCAAGCCGCCGATGCTTTCAACTTCTTTTCCTTCGACCTTCATTCCCATTTTTTCGGCAATGTCGTTGGTCTTGTCGTCCCAGACCTGTTTAGGAATTTCGAGACGCGAGGCATAGGTTTCTGTCAATTCCTGCAAGGCAAGGAACTCAGGATTACCGCCGAGGATGATGTCCGTACCACGACCGGCCATGTTGGTGGCGATGGTGACGGCTCCCGTGCGTCCTGCTTGAGAAACGATTTCCGCTTCCCGTTCGTGATGCTTGGCATTCAATACGTTGTGTTTAATCCCGAATTTGGTGAGCTTGTTGCCGATCAATTCCGATTTTTCGATCGAAGTCGTACCGACAAGAACCGGTCGTCCCGTGTCGTGAACTTCTCGAATTTCTTTGACAACCGCGTCCCATTTCTCTTTTTCGGTGCGATAGATTTTGTCGGGATGATTGATGCGTTGCATCACGCGGTTGGTTGGGACGGCAACCACATCCAATCCATAAATCTTCCAAAACTCGCTCGCTTCAGTCATTGCGGTACCGGTCATACCACCCAGTTTTTTATACAGCTTGAAGAAGTTCTGGAGAGTGATGGTCGCCAATGTTTGCGACTCGGCTTTGATTTTGAGTCCTTCTTTGGCCTGGACGGCTTGATGCAGACCGTCGCTCCACTGTCGCCCTTCCATTTTACGACCGGTGAATTCGTCAACGATGACCACTTCACCCTTCTCGACGACGTAATTCACGTCAAGTTTGTAGAGATGATGGGCTTTCAGGGAGTTGTCGATCAGGTGGGGCCATTCCATATTGCCGGCAGTGTAAAAACTTTCGACGCCGGCAATTTCTTCGGCTCGACGGATACCATCTTCAGTCAGGTGGCAGGAGTGTTCTTTTTCTTTGACTTCAAAGTCTTCTCCCGCTTTAAGCTGACGAGCAATGGAATCGGCTTTAGGGTATTTGGTGAGGTCGTCTTCGGCAGGACCAGAAATGATGAGCGGCGTCCGCGCTTCGTCGATCAGAATGTTGTCGATTTCGTCGATTAACGCGAAGTCCAATGGTCCTTGAACTTGGACGTCTTTGCGTGGCTTCATGTTGTCGCGAAGGTAGTCGAAGCCGAACTCGTTGTTGGTTCCGTATGTAATATCGGACGCATAGGCTTTTTGACGCTGGAACGGATCCATGTTTGCCTGGATTGCTCCAACAGACAGGCCCAAGCCTTGATAAATAATCCCCATCCATTCCATGTCGCGCTGTGCGAGGTAGTCGTTGACGGTAATCGCGTGGACATGTCCCGAGAGTGCGTTCAATGCGGCGGGAAGCGTAGCGACCAGTGTCTTACCTTCCCCCGTCACCATCTCGGCAATCATGCCTTGATGTAGAATCGATCCACCGACCATCTGAACGTCATAATGTCTCATCTGCAGAAAGCGTCGTCCGGCTTCGCGAGTTGCCGCAAAACTTTCGGGGAGAACGTCGTCTAATGTTGCCCCCTGTTTCAGCTTCTCGCGAAGTTTGGGCGCGGTTTGGCGAAGTTCGTCGTCGTTCAGTTTTTTATAATCCGCTTCCAGCGAATTGATTTTGTCCAGCGTCGAACCGGAGACAACTTTGACGTTGCCTTCCTTGTCGCGATCGAACCCCATGTCTTTAATACGACGTTCGTTGGACGAACCGAACAAGCTTGTGATGAAGCGTTCGATTCCTGATGTGAATGCGTTGAACCAATCGCCTAAATTTGCGAGGAATTCCATGTGATTACCTTGGGGAAATCTTATCCCGATCGATCATGATAAAAGCACGGTTACCGGCTGGAGTATGTCAGATTGGCAGACTCCCTCCAGCACTATGACGCAGCCTCTTGCTACGATTGCTGTTCCGCTCGGTCACAAGTGACGTAAGTCGCCTGCTTCTCGAAGTTTATTGTTTGTGGGATACCGGGTCAATGTCGGTCGATCCGTTCCCCAAAACGGCAGAAATTCACTATTTACAGCTAATCAGGCATTCTGTGTGCCGAAAGTCAATACTTGACGCATTTTTCGCTCTGTTGTTCTCTTCAAGACACAGAGACTATGATGCTGAAAAGGACCGAATCTTCATCTTTCAAGGCTCTGCTTCTGTGACTGCCGACGATCCCAAATATCAGTCTGGCGATCCACCCGGTATTGCTGACCTTCCGGGTGAGATGATCGTAAGTCCCGATACTCGGCGATCTGAGCGAATCCCCCCCGGTCAATCACGCACTCGCAAATGGCCGGTTCTCGATGCTCACGGTACTCCTGCTGTTCCACTGGATCGCTGGAAACTCGAAGTGGACGGCTTGGTGGATCATCCACTAAGCTTCAATTGGGACGAGTATCAAGCTCTTCCGCGAGTGAAAGTGTTTGCCGATTTCCATTGTGTCACTGCCTGGTCGCGTCTCGGGAATATCTGGGAAGGCGTGTCAGTTCATGAGCTGTTGCAGCGAGCCGGTGTTCAATCCGCAGCCAAATACGTCATTGCCACCGGTTACGATTATGGCTGGACGACCAATATGCCGATGGAAGACTTCCTGCAAGAAGATGTGTTGATTGCCGATCTTCACGATGGTGAGCCGATTGATGCCGATCATGGTGGCCCTGCCCGCTTGATGGTGCCGCAACTTTATGCCTGGAAGAGTGCCAAGTGGTTACGTAAATTAACATTTGTTGCCGAGGACCAATCAGGTTACTGGGAGCAAATGGGCTACCATGATCACGGTGACCCTTGGACCGAAGAACGGTATAGTTGACAATAGTTTTCAGTTTTCAGTTTTCAGAGTGATGTCATCACCATACATGACATTGAAATCTTATCGACGAAAGGAACAGGGCTAGTTTCTGATTTCGAGTTGCTAGTTTCTCCCCCCATATGGCCGATGCACCACAAAACATTCGAGTGCTTTCTCAAGAGCATTGTGTTGAGATAACTTGGGCTCCCGACCGCATTGTGAAGTTGCCTTTTCATTTTCTGAGGTGCCAGTGTCCGTGTGCCGCTTGTGTTGATGAAAACACCGGAGTCCGTCTGTTGAAACCGGCGACAATCCCAGAAGATATTGCACCGACTGGAATGGGTTTCAGCGGAAATTACGCATTAAAAATTGGTTGGTCTGATGGTCACCACACGGGTTTATTCACCTGGGATTACCTCGACGAACTTTCCAATCAACAGGAGACGTGATGAGTTACGAAGTCGAGATGAAGTTTCCTTTGAATGATGCCAAGCATTTTGTGCCAATTTTGCGCGGCGTGGGTGCGGAGGAGTCGGAGACAGAAACGCACATCGATCGCTATTTCAATCATCCGGAACGAGACTTTCGGCAGTCGGACGAAGCGCTTCGGTTAAGGTCCATCGGCGAACGGAATGTGATCACTTACAAAGGTCCAAAACTTGATTTGGTCACCAAAACTCGTCAGGAAATCGAAGTCGATTACGAAGCCGGGGCTGAGGGGGTGTCGCAGTTATCTCAGATATTGGTTCTGCTGGGATTTAAGGAATCATTGACCGTCCATAAGACTCGACGAGTCTTCCATCTCGATTGGCGTGATCGGGAAGTAGAAGTCTTGTTGGATGAGGTTCGAGAATTGGGGCAATACGCTGAGATCGAGACCATTGCGATAGAGGGAGATCAGGAGGCCGCCAAAGAATGCGTGCTCTCGCTGGCAGCAAAACTCGGTTTGGAAGAATCCGAACGCCGCAGCTATCTCAGGATGCTCATTGAAAAAACGACGGGCTCTGCGGAGGCCTGAATCGCTCTCAAGAATCAGAGAGGTTGAGTCAGTTTGGTCTCTGGGCGAAATTTCCTGTTTGACCTTACGGCTCTCTTCTCGATAGGATTCAGAGATTCTCTTTCGAAAGGAATCTCATGCTCTATCGCCTCGCTTCGTTTTCTGCGTTGACACTTTTGCTATGCAGCGATTCTTCAATCATTGCCGGTGACTGGCCCCAGTGGCGCGGTCCCAATCGTGATGCCATCTCTGAAGAGACAGGACTCCTCAAATCCTGGCCCGCTGATGGCCCTCCCCTCGCCTGGAAAGTGAGCGGCGTGGGAGAAGGTTATTCCAGTGTTTCTATTGTGAACGGGAAGATATACACGCTTGGCGATCTGGAAGACGGCAGCTACTTGATTGCCTTGAACGAAGCGGATGGTTCCGAAGTGTGGAAAACCAAAATCGGCTTGGCTGGAGGTCATAAGGGATATCCCGGCACACGGAGTACTCCCACTTTCGATGGTGGTCAACTTTTCGCTTTGAATCAGTACGCCGATTTTGTCTGCGTCGATGCCAACAGTGGTGATCTCGTCTGGAAGGTAAACCTGAACGATGACTTCAATGGCAAGATGATGTCAGGGTGGAAGTACAGTGAGTCCGCGTTGGTTGACGGTAATCGTGTGGTGATTACGCCGGGCGGTAAAGATGGGACCGTCGTCGCACTTGATCGCACAACCGGCAAGCAACTTTGGCGAACGACAGAGTGGACCGACGCGGCTGGTTACTCTTCCGTGATTATTGCCACCATTGAAGGAACGCGACAGTACATTCAGCTCACCGGAAACAGTGTTGCCGGCATCGATCCCGAATCGGGAAAAGTTCTCTGGGTGGCCGAGCGTCAGGGAAAGACAGCCGTCATTCCAACGCCCGTCGTGGATGGGAATGTGGTCTTCGTGACTTCTGGTTATGGTGTCGGCTGTAATGCGTTCCGTATCACCAAGAATGGAGATTCCTGGAACACCGAAGAACTCTATGCCAATAAAGGAATTGCCAACCATCATGGAGGCGTGGTTTTGCTGGATGGTCATGTGTTTGGTTCGACAAACGGGGCGTTCAAATGTCTGGAATTAGCAACGGGCGAATTGGCCTATGAGGGACGAAGTGTCGGTAAAGGGGCCACTGTTTATGCCGACGGCCATCTGGTGTTGAGGGCCGAAAAGGGACCGGTTGCCTTGATTAAAGCGACATCGAAAGGGCTCGAAGAAGTGAGTCGGTTCGATCAGCCAGACCGCAGCAAACGCAATGCGTGGGCGCATCCGGTGATCGCCAATGGAAAGCTCTATCTGCGCGATCAAGACATTCTGCTCTGTTATGACCTGAGTGCCAAATAGGAGAGGCTTTTTTGATCAAAAAACAAAAAGGTCGATCCCCGATCAACGACGATTGGGAATCGACCTTTTATTTTGGCTGAAGTCATCAGATTACTTCAGGTCGATCACCTCAACTTCTTCAAACTTACCGACACTCATGTTGGCACCTCCTACAAAAAGGAGTTTGGAATCACTGACCGGCAGCATGCGATGAAAAAATCGGGCCCGTTCCAAAGTTCCGACGTTTGTCCATGAAGATTGATCGTCAGAAAGCTTGAGCAGCAATCCTTCGAGAGTGCTGACATAAAGTGATCCATCAAGAGCGAAAGAGGAAGTGCCGAAGCCTGCGATTGCTTTCTCCCCCGTCAACTCCGGTCCGTCAGTCCACTTCTCTGATTTGGGGTTGTAGATGGAGACAAGTTTCGTCGGACTCCCCTCTTCCTGCATTCCACCAATGCAATAGAGCTTCCCTTGGTGAGCAGCGACCGAGAGAGCGCGTCGCTTGAATGGAGGTGCCGTGACGGCTTGCCATTTTTTGTCGGAGCTGGAGAGATCACACTTCCAAGCAGTGTGGTGTCAGGTCGTGTTGTCTGGTCCTTGCATGCTCCAACCACCGACAACATACAGAATATCGCCGATGATGGCCGCGTCATGAGACGAACGAGGCTCGGGAAGTGCAGGCAGATCGGTCCATTGTCCGGTTTTGGGATCAAAGCTGGCAAAATCGGATTGAGGCCACAATTCATGATCATCTCCGACGTTGTTCTTGGCAGTGAAACCACCAACTCGATACAACTTGCCGTCGTGAGCAACCATCGCCAAACCTTGCAGGCGTGGTCCTTCAGCGATGCTTTCCCATCCGCCCGGTTTGGACAGATTGAGTTTCCAGAGCTGATTTCCTTGGGATTCGTTGTCGTAAGAATGAGCCGCACCTTTCGCGCCGCCGTAAGTGTAGAGGTCATTACTAATGACGGCGGCACCAAGACTTGAAACCGGTTGCGGGATGGCAGGGAGCAATTTTCCGGCGATTGTTTTCCCGGAATTGTTGGCAACGGGTAACGTCAACGTCGTGTAATAACGAGCAGACTCGTAATCATTTTCTTGATACTTCCCGGCGGTTTCATCAACCACGCGTGCACGAAACGTGTAAAGCCCGTGTTCTGTTCCTGTGATAGAAACCATTCCGTGTTGATCGGTCTCTAGCTCCTGATCTTCATAGCTCGGATTGACGGCAACGACCTGGATCCCGGAAGCGGGCTTGCCTTTCCAGAAAACTTGAACCTGAATCTTGTCTTCCTTACGCATGGGAACAAGGTCCAGGTCGAGAAGTTCTTTGGTGTCACGTTTCCATGCATCATGCCCCTGGGAAGGCCCTGTTTTGCAACGGTAATTCAACAACATGGTGCTCTCACCACGAGTGAATGTTCCATAAGTGTGTTCGAGCAGGTAAAGCGCATCTTCATCACTCACGTTGGCGGTGAGAGAGTCTTCTCCCAGTTTGAGTTTGGTTTGAGTCACATTCTCTTCCGTATGGACTGCATGCACCGTGACTTCGCCAAGTTGTTTGAGGAGAGCCGGGTCATCCGGTTCGGGAGACTCAGCAAAATAAACATGCGCGGAGGCATTCTTCGCATTCTCGGGTGTTGAGATTTTTAACCACAGAAAATGTGCTTCTGCAGAAGAAATGAGAGTGAGAGCAAGCGTTGCTACGAGCAAGGCTCGACCGTAGTTGAAAATCTTCATTGATATCATCCTGTTGAAATGGAGTGAGTTGATTGATAATTGAATTAGCGTGAACGCTTGGTTGTCAGTCGATATTCCAGTTGGTTTTCTGCGTCAGCTTGAATATCGGCTTGCAGTGTGCTTTGTCGATTATAGGCGGGAGGGATGTTTACGACTTTCACGCGTTTGACTCCTTGTTGTTTAAGTCGCTGGATGGCCGATTCATCGTCGGGAGCCAAACCACCCAAGTCGCGGGATTCGATCTCCACGCGATGAGTTCCCACCAATGGGCCGAGTTCTTCAGGAAGAGAAAATTCTCCTGACTGAATGGGAGCCGATGTCATCGGCCCCTCCGTTTCTCCCATCGGAATGAAATTGATGACTCCGGCATTCAATGGCACATCATCAAGTAATACTGTTCCCCCGACAGCCGCTCGTGGTGGAGAATCGTATGACCCTCCACCGCAACCGACCAGAAGAAGGAGGCTGCTGGAAACACACGTTGTCCACAGCTTCAGTTGCAGGCGTTGCATTAGAATCCTCCCGTCACTTCGCCGCCGTTGCGAGTGGCCAAGGCGTCCAGGACATGAGAATCAATGTTTTCAGAGACGAAGTGAACCGAACCGTCGGTGATGGCAAATTGCACTCCACCAACATGTTCGCTACGGAATGATCTTGTCCAGTTGGGATCGAAGATTCCATCCCCTTCAACATCGTGAGGGTTAAACATATACTCGGTCGTGCAGGCGGTTGAACCGGGGAAGGGATTGGCCCAGTAAGTGAACGAGTATCGTGATTGTCCCGTGCAATCGGCTGAAGATGAAAAGAGATAGTCGGGAAGATTGTAGGCGGTTTCGCCGACCAGAAGCGTGTTTGATGTTCCGTCCGTGAAGTCCTTCATGGACGTTTTACCAGCCACGCTATCGGTATAGACAATCGCACCATTCAAGTTTGGTCGAGGTGTCCCCGGTATGAAAGACCAATATTGGTTGTAATCTGTTGATCCGATGTTGACGGCGTATGTTCCGGGAGCACGGCCGCTATCTTGATCGCAAGCGGGAACCTGCCGTCGCATTGAGGCACTCGGACACCAATAGACATCGATGAACTGCCCCGTAACCTGCTGGTTATAGGGATCACTATTGCCGAGATTGAAATCGTACTGGTTGAAACTGTTGGCTTGCTCGATGTAAGGCAAGATTGAAGCAAACAGGCTCGACCCGCTCAAAGCACTGTTAGAGACGCCTCCCGAGTTCGCGTTAGGGAAGACGGTGTAGGTGTCATGATAGTTATGGATCGCCAAGCCAATCTGCTTGAGATTGTTTTTACAGCTCGAGCGACGGGCGGCTTCCCGCGCCTGTTGGACTGCCGGCAGCAGCATCGCGATGAGAACGGCGATGATCGCAATGACGACCAAGAGCTCGATCAGAGTGAAGCCACGTTGGCGAGAAGTGGAATGTTGCAGCATGAGATAGTCTCCAGAAAGAATCGATGAGGATCGACAGCTCGCCCGTGCGGCTGTCAGTCGTCACCGAGCGTGGCTGGCTATCTGGAAAGATCGCTTGCTGCGGCCTCGGGTATTGACACTGAGACTCATTCTCAGTAATGTGCGATTAAACGCAAGTCTAATTGCGAATAATTCTCAGAGGATTGGAAAAGAATTCCACTATGAACAGCGCAGATGAGGACCTAAGTCATTTCAGAAAAAAGGGATATGGGAATTCTCCTCCCAATGGTCCTGTTCAGAGTGTCCGTTTTGAAGATCTTGCCCACGGAGAAAAAGAAGTCGTGATTGAGTTCGAAAATCAGCACTATCGCTTGAGAGTCACCAAAAATGGCAAGCTGATCCTCAATAAGTGAGCTGAATCATCTCCCCCGCTGCTCATCAAGCTTGGGATCACATCATGCCGCGTTGGTGCAGTTCAGAAACGACGCGGGCCACAATTTCGCTGACTTCAGTCATGTCGCGTTCTTCTGCGGAAGGAATTGGGCAACCCCCGACAGGCTCATCGGTGTATCCGTGTGAGGCCAGGTGACATTGCAGTGTCTTCGTCAGTGCGTCGAGATCGGTGGTTTGTTCAGAAGAAAGAGGTTGTCTTCCTCGCCCCATCTCAAAGCCTCGAAGACCGACCGCCGCGCGAAATCCCTCCGGGAACTCGGCAGAGTACAACATGGTGTCAAACAGATTCACCAAGTCATATTGGATGCGGAGTGCTTCATCGAGTTTTCCGCCGACTGTGCAATCATAAAGCTTACGAGTGATTTCTGGAACGACACCGGAAGAGGCGTTGGTTCCCCCGTCACAACCGAGCAGAATCATCGGCATCAATGCCGCGTCCCATCCTGTCAGGAAGGCAAAGTCGGGCCGATTAGGTCGGACCGCTTGAATCATGCGAATCATGTGAGGCAGGTCGCCAGATGAGTCTTTAATGGCCACGATTCGCTCGCACTCTTCAGAGAGTCGTTTGACGGTCGGGACATCAATCGGGCTGGCAAACATCGGGATGTTATAGAGCGTGACATCCACCGGAGTGTTGTCGCCAATCTCTTTGAAGTAGGCGTAGACGGATGCCGGACTCAGCTTGTAGTAAAAGGGAGCCACAATCGCGACGGCTCGCACTCCCAGCTCTGCATAATATTCGCATGCTTTCAACGTCTCTTTGACATTGGCTTCGGCAGCCCCTGCGAGAATAGGAACTCGTCCGCGTGTTTCATCGGCAATGATCGCCACAATCCGTTTTCGTTCTTCGACCGTGAAGCGTGTAAACTCACCGGTGGAACCGTTCGGATAGAGGCCGTGAACGCCTTTTTCAATTAACCAGTTCACATACCGACGAAGTTCTCCTTCGTTGATGTTGCCCTGGCTATCGTAAGGAACCAGATTTGGCGTGAAGATGCCTTGGAGTCGTGTGGCCATGTCAAATTACGCTGAATGAGGAAAGAGGTTCGGGTATCGTTTTTTATCGGTGATAAGAAGAAAGCACTTCAGCCTATCATATGGATCAAACGGGATCGGCTCTGTCTCTTTTTGATCGCAAGGAATCCCGTAAAACGGAAAGGTTATTCCGACGCTTCGATCACTACAACCGGATTTCTGCGTACGTTCGGCATAAGCTGTTTTTGTTGAGCTCCCGGAGGTCGCCCGAAAAAGAGAACCACGACGATCAAAGTGGCCACTTGAATTGTCAAGCAGATCCAGACATTCACTCCATACCCGATTGGTAAGCAGCCCAGAAACAGCGAGGTTCCGCCGACAGTCAGTGCATAGGGGAATTGTGTGGAGACATGTTTCAAGTGATCGCATTTGGAAGCCGCCGAAGAAAGGACAGTCGTGTCTGAAATCGGTGAGCAATGGTCACCGAAGATCGCACCGGCAAGGACAGAGCCAACCGTTCCCAGCAAGACCGGATCGTGAACTCCCCCGGTACCAACTCCCGCGAGATTCCAACTGAGAGAAGTGAATAATGGGATTAACAATGTCATGGTTGCCCACGAGCTTCCCGTGGCAAACGAGACGCCCGCTGCCATCAGAAACGCGATCCCCGGTAGCCAGGCAGGATTAACCGAGTCTCCAATTGTCGAGATGAGAAAGCCCGCTGTGTTGAGATGATTGTCATCGCAGACTGCGCCGATCATCCACGCCATTACCAGAATGACGTAAGCTGGCACCATGCTTTTGACTCCATCAATCCAGGCGTCCATCGATTGTTGGAGGGACAGAGTTCGAGTAGTTAATGTGCTGATGACTGCCATTATTGATGCCAGGAATGAAGCGATCAATAATATATGTGATGTTTCTTTGAGACCAAGAAAATTGTCAGAGTCTTCCTGCTCCCCTGCCGGATCGTTTTTTGTTTCTTGATTCAGTGGATGGTCGATTGTCTCGACCAATTTATTTGACGTTTGGTCATCAACCAAAAACGGGGCGAGTTCTTCGTGCAAAGCGATTGTGCCCGCGGCGATGAGTGCTAAAAGTGTAAAAAGTGGAATGATCGCATGACGCATAAATTGCTTCTCTTTCGGCACCCGGTCCGCGTCTTGCTGGTCTTTATCGGTGGTCTCATTGATGGCGATGGTTTCGGCCTCGTGCATCGGTCCATAATCTCGTCCCGTCCAAGCAATGGTGGCTACAAAGATCAGCATGGTGACAGGATAGAATCGATAAGGGATTGTTTCCACAAAGAATTGCCAACCATCAACCTCCTGGCCAATCCCCGAAAATCCGTCTTCAATCAGGCCGACTTCAAACCCCGCCCACGTGGAAATCACGGCGAGGCCCGCAACCGGAGCGGCTGTGGCATCGATGAGAAATGCCAACTTCTCGCGAGAAATTTTCAGTCGATCCGTGACGGGACGCATCGTGCCGCCGATCAGGATGGTGTTGGCGTAATCGTCAAAGAAGACCACCAGCCCGGTCAACCAGGTGAGCGTCTGCCCTTGCTGGCGGTTTTTGACTTTTTGAGCAATCCGATTTACGACCGCCGCAGAGCCTCCCGAAGCCGACATCACGCCGATCATCGCACCCAGAAAAAGTGTGAATAAAATAATCGTCAGATGGTCGCTGTCGCTGAGTTGCTCGATCAGTAACGTATCCAGTAATCGCAACAATCCCAAATCGGGGCGACCGTTTTCGAGGAGAGTCGTTCCCACCCAGATCCCGGCAAACAATGCCGGCAAGACGTTACGCCACCAGATCGCCAGAATAATGGCGACCATCGGCGGTAAGAGAGAAAGGAAGGACGGATCCATGATCATTCACAGCAAGGTGGTGATAAATGTATCGTTCTCACGATACCGGATCGAAGCACGTCTGTCGCGGTCGAATTTGTGATTAACCGACAGGCCAATATGTTGTGATGGCCGTCTGCACCCACGGAACCGAATTGACTTCCACGCTGCCACCATGTGCCGTCACAATGCGCCAGCATTTGCACAATCCAAACCCCAGTCCACGACCTGCCTGTCGTCCCGAATAAAACGGGTCAAACAGATGGCGTCGATCGGCATCGCTTAATCCCGGTCCGTTGTCACCGACTTCGAGTCGAGCAAAACCGACAAGAGAATCACCAGGAGGGAGGATATTGATGTTAATCACGCCTCCCTGCCCCAATGCGTTCATGCTGTTGGTGATGAGTTCAGCAATCACAGTTTGCAATTGGGTTTCGTCGGCAGAGATTAAAGTTGCCTGGGGACGAGTCAGCTTAACCTGTGTCCCCTGCTCTTTTAGTTGGCTGTTCAGTTTTTCGAGGATCGTTTTGACAGCCGTCCCGAGTTCGCATTGAGTTCGATGCAGAGGTGGCGGCTCGGCATATTGCATCGTATCGCCAATCATCTGGCTGATTCGCATCGCTTGCGCACCGATGGTTGCCAAGGATTCTCGCCGTTTCGGGTCGTCTTCATCTTTTAGTAAGAGTTGTACGCGTCCACTGATGGCGGCCACTGGGTTGTTGATTTCGTGGCCCGCTCCGGCAGCGAACTCGATCAGCGCATCCTGTTTGCGACGATTGAACCAATCGACTCCCATTCCGTTGGGCTGCAACTGCTCGACTTCTTGCAGTTGTGTCATGACAAGAACCGTTGTGGCGAGTAATTCGTCGTTTGGAATTTGTTCCGAATTCCAAACGATTCCGCCGATGATCTTTCCACCACGACTAAGAGCTCGAGCTTTTTGCGATTGTGCCGAGAAGGCTTGCTGACAAGCCGCCGCCCATTGATGTGGGCCGTTCTCGTTCGTGAAAATTTCGGATCTGATCAACCGATACTCGGGAGCCTCTCCCTGCCGAGAGTGTACCGCGGCAAATTCATCCCCCTGCGGCATTTCGCAAAGAATCGTGCATTCGCTGCTTTGAAGAGTGGTACGCCAGAAATTGGCCAGCGCACAGAGTAACTCACGCCGCTTCCGAACTGGTAAGACGCACTTGAGCAGCGAGACGACTCCTTCAGATTGAGTCGCCGATTCGGAGGGCGAGGTTGCCGACATGACGGACTCCTCCCTTGAGCCGGGAGCGAGTGTTGCTCGCTCCGTTCGGCCAAGGTTTCAAGTCTTCTCTAGGGTTCAGGATTTTGAAGCAACCGGCTCCATGTCGAGCAATTTGCAGATGCGTTCGATCAGGTTTTCAACCTCGAACGGTTTCTGCACAAAGTCGTTGGCTCCCGATTTTTTCAAATCGTCAATTTTATCCGCTTCGACCATGCCGCTAATGCAGATGATCTGGACATCGTCCAAGGTGGAATCGCTGCGTACTCGTTCGCAAACATCGCGACCGTTAATGTCGGGCAGCATGACGTCCAATACCAGAATGTCTGGCTTGTACTCTTTGACCATCATGCCGGCATCGAAACCGTTATTGGCGGTTCGTACTTCAAACCGTCCATCGGCATCGAGTACATCGGTGATCAATTCCACCAATTCGACATCATCATCGACAACCAGTGCTTTGCGTCGTCCGCTTTCGAGGGCATCGGTGGGAATCCCGTTGTCCTTCATGAATTTGTAGAGAACATCGCGGGGAATGCGACGAAATCGTGATCCCGGTACCCGGAATCCTTTAAGCTGTCCCGAATCGAAACAGCGAATGATTGTTTGTTGGCTGACCTTACAGATTTTGGCCGCCTCACCTGTGGTGAAAACTGTTTTCATAGCGATTATCCATCCTTAGATCGAGTCTTGCGACTCAGCCTCCTGATGATCGATCGGCTCCGTCACCGATCCGTTAGGGTCTCAGGTTGAGAAACATTCCCTGTTTCTCAGGTCTGTTCCATTTTCATGTCACAGGCTATGGGAAAGATGGAGAAGGCATTCTTCCGTAAAATGCGTTCTCAGTGATCCCCAAATGTTCCGCTCGACCGAGATCTGTTATCTTGCCAAGCTTCTCATGTTGGCCGATTGTATCTATTCCCTGAAATCGGTCAACCTGTGTTTGCTTGCAAAGAGTCGCAGGCTTACCGTACCGAGCATCGTTCGCAAAACCCCTGAAAACCCCGGTATTCCAGACTTTTCTCGACCATGCTTCTGCGAATGCCTCACACTACCACAATGGTTCAGTCTCCCCATTTTGATAAAAAAGAGTGAGCAATTGGCGAAGCACAATACAAGTCTGGTCCTCGGAAGTCACTCCGCATTGACTCGCAACACTCGATAGCCGTCCGACTTGGTTCCATCACTGTTTTCAGCATGGACCTGTATGAGATGTGTTCCCGCTTTGAGATCAGAAGGCAACTTCGCTTTCCAGAGGTGAGTCGATTTTCTCGGCCCAGGTACAGTAGACCAAGGTGTTTTGCCCAGCGATTCCTGAAGCTCGAACACGCGGATGTAGTTCGGGTCATTCTCGAAAACTTTCTCCATGGAAAGCCACGGCGAGTCTTCACTCATGCGAAACTGGACGACGGATTTGTCGTTGGCGTTGAAGACGTTTGCGTACAAGTCGGTCTCGCCGGACGCTTCACTGGTAACGACTTCGGGACACTGTACCAACATCTGATAATCTTTCGACCGCCCGGAAGCGAAGAATTCCAGGCTGTAGTCAGTGCCATCAAACGACATGATGGAATAACCGTTGGGAGCACCATCGGCCATCAATGTTTGTGGAATGCCGCGTTCATCGGGCATTCCCCTCCACCAGCTACCGCTGACCGTGACGTTGACGATGTGGTGATGAGGAACCGGCCCTTCCCAGCCATTTTCTTTCGTCAAAAAGAGATGTTGATGAACGTGTCGATGGGCGGAAATCGAAACGCAAAATGGTCTCTGCTCGATCATACGGAACAATTCCGCTCGATCTCCCACTTCATCCAAAGGAATATGCATCATCAAAACGACAAGTTGATCATCGGGAATCATGGCCAGATTGTTTTTGATGAATTCCATTTGCTCAGGTCCGAATCCGCCGCGATAAGAACCTTTTCCACCGGGCTGCTTGTGCTCCCAAAGGATGTCATCCAGAACCAGAAAGTGAACCGTGCCATAATCAAACGAATAATAGGCTGGACCAAACGCACGCTCGAAGGTTTCGTCACTGGTGTGATCGTGCTTCGCCTCGTGATTGATATCGTGATTGCCGATGACGTTGTACCAGGGAATTCCCAATAGCGCGATCGATTGCGCCTGCGGCCCGAACAGGTCCAGATTGTCAAAGGTGATATCGCCCAATGTCACGCCGAAGGAAGCATCCGTCCCGACCAACTCTTCGATCACGTCGTGAGACATGTAATCCACTTCTTGCTGATTACGGGGTTGTGGATCACCGAACATGATCGCTTTGAACTTGTCGGGTTCTTCTTGCGGATAGAGTGCGAAATCGACCGACTTGGGCAATGGTCCCGTTGGATCAACCCCTTTGAATTTTGATTCGGGTGAGCCGTTAGGCTTGTGGATGTAATAAAACCGGGGAAGTTGCAGTTTGCTGATCGGCGTCCGCCAGTCGCGAGGTTTAATGACGAAAATAATTTCGTCTTCGTCAATCGGGAGTTCGTAAAAGCCATTCGCATCTGTTTTGACAATTTGTTTGCCATTGGAGACTTTGATGTCTGCCAATCCCGGCTCTCCTGCGTCTTTTTTGCGATTCTCGTTTTTATCGTGATAGACAAAACCCTTTGCCGTCGGAGGAGTGACGACTTGAGTGGCCGAGTCGGACTCTAGAAGTCCCCAAGTCAAAAAGAATGCAGTCGCAACAAAAGCGAGGAGAAAAGAGGTGGGTTTCATCAGTGGTGAGATCCTTTGAAAGTATTTTCGATTTGGCTTTAACAGCATAAAGCTGTGCTGCCGTGGAAGAAACCCGGAATTGTTAAAGAAGAGCGAATAGCAGGTTAAACAAGTTGCTGATCGGGTCGCGGCGCAACATTATCGCAGCGTCTTGGGAACCTTCTTCTTGGATCCGGAATACTCGGGGCGCTTGAAGAACGTCTCGAAATGAGGCTTGTAGGCCTCCAGTTGATACCAGAATTCGTTTCTCGCAGGCTGTGTGACTGTGCCTTCAGGATAATCTTTACCCGCCGCACTCGCTTCGATCGAAGCAATGACCTCGATCGCCTCGGCTTTCATCTGTTCAAATTTCTCAGGTAGTTCCGAGGAGAGATCCTTCGATTCGCTTGGATCGTTTTTGAGATCGAACAATTTCCACGTATTGTCTTTATTGTGGCTGGTGCTCAGGAGCTTGTAATTCCCATCGATTAAAGCCGCTTGTTTTCCGAAGAGAAACGGGATCGAGTGCGTTCGTTTGGGTGTCTCGCTTCGCAATAGAGGCAACACACTTTCCCCATCATGGACCGTAAGTAGAGAATCTTCCTGCAGATCGAGTAGATCGATGATCGTGGGCATGATGTCCATGGTCGATGACGGGTAATTGGTGATCGCTGGCTCTACAGTTCCCGGCCATTCAATGATTCCCGGCACACGGATGCCACCCTCGTAGACATCGCCTTTGTTTCCTTTCAAATGGCCACAGGAATCGGGATCGACTGTAAGTCCTCCGTTATCGCTGCAATACCAGACGAGCGTCTCTTTCTCGATACCCAGTTCTCGCAGTCCCGCTCGCAGCTTTCCGACACTGCGATCAATCCCCACGATCTCGCCAAGATGATTGCCGAGTCCATTCTCGGGAAGCGATCCGCGATCTTCATTGAGAGCGCGCATTGGGCTGTGCGGTGAACCGTACCAGATGACCGTGAAAAATGGTTTTTGATTGGCAGTTTGCCGCGAGATGTATTTGAGTGCTTCGGTGACAATGATGTTTGAGGAGTCCCCCTCGAATTCTTCAAAGTCTCCTTTGCGACTCATGATGGGATTGAGATCAAAAAAGTTGGTGACGGAGAGCCATTCATCAAATCCATACTTGCCCGGATGATTGGCATCGTCACCCAGTATGGGAACTCCCGGTCCACGGATGCCGTTGAGATGCCATTTGCCGAAATGGCCAGTCGCATAGCCGGCTTGTTGGAGAGCCGCAGGTAAGGTCTTTTCTTGCAAGCATAAATTGTGGCCGTGGCTGGGAACTCCAGTGCGGATATGAGTCCGTCCCGTCAATACCGAAGCACGTGTGGGAGAACAAACCGGTCCCGCTGCATAAAAACGATCGAAGCGGAGTCCCGCTTTGGCCATCGCGTCAAGATGGGGAGTTTTCAGTTTCGGGTGATTGTAATAGCTCGTCTGGCCCCACCCTTGATCGTCGGCCATGACGAGCACTATGTTGGGGCGCGGTGGTGCAGAGTCTGAAATTGTGGGCAATAAGATCAGCAGTGCCAGAATGAAAACGTGTGTGGTGAGTTTCATAGCGTGTCTCATCTTTTTGGGAAACATGAGGAAAGAAAAATTATTAAGGGTGATCGTTGTCGACGACCGGTTTGTTGTCTAAGGGATTCTGCCTTTCACGATGGAAGGCGATCTTCCTTGTCTAGAATAGCGGGAATTCCTGCGAAATAATCGCTCCTTCCCGAAATTAGAGAATTTCCGGGAACTCTCTCTGATCCATTGGCGTCCCGATCAGAGTAAAGAGTTTGGATTCCGTTTTGTTCTGCCTGGGAGACAGTGACATGCTGCGTGCGAAGTCTGTGATCCTCATGCTACTACTGGCTTTGGGATTAGCTGTCACTGGATCGGCGAAAAGCCCAGCCCAGATTCTTAAGGGACGAGGAATTCAACTCAACGAAGCACCCGCCCAACCGAAACAGCGGCCCACTCGACATCAACCAGCTTCCAAAGAAGGCTTGATTCCGCGCTTAGATCCCGATCAGGAAACTTATGATGTCGTCGTCAACGCAGTCGAGAACTGCATCTTCATGAATCAGGTGCAGAATCCTGCGGAGAAAGCCGTCCAACATCCGTTGAAAGCCGACTCTCATTACAAAATACGTATTGAAGGTGAGGCTTGGCTGTCTGATCATCGAGGAGACAAAGCCGATCCTGTCCCCGGAATGATCCTCTTCTATTCCACGAACGAACAAGATGGCTACGCCACACAGATGAAAGTCCTCAAGCCAGGTGATGAACTGGTTTTTGAAACTCCCAAAAAACAGAGCGAGGATCTTTTTCTTTCGGCATTCTTCATCGACTACTGGCCTGAAAGTCAGAATCGTGGATCATACACGCTCAAGGTCACCACGTATTCGAAGCATCCTGTTCCGCGCGGTCAACCTTCTGCGGAAGCTGGTAAAATTTTGAATATCAACTTTGGACGTCATCCTGGCAACATGATCTTTGATGGCGTCGTAGGTGGTCCTCACGATCATTGGACTTTGGTCGATGTGGGCGAACGAAAGAAGGACGCACTGAAGTTAGCAGATGGAACTGAGACCGATGTCACAATGGAGATCAGCGAGAACGATGGTGAATGGGGAATTGCCGGGCACGCCGGTGTTTATCATGCGTATCTCTATCATAATTGCCGGTGTGTTGACCTCTCAGCAAAATTTGATCATCTCGCCGCAGGGATGTATGAGGTTTACGTCTTTGCACACGGTGACGCACCCGATCAAAATGCGAAGATTGTGATTGAGTCTGCCGGAACGACGTACTCGGGACGCAAGACCGTCAATGATGCAACATATCGCTACAAGAGTCACGATCTCCAAGAAGGCGTCCAATACGTGAAATATACAATTCAGGTGGAAGCAGGAAAGCCCGTTACAATTACCAGTTTGCGAGATGGCAGCACGCTCTCAATGTTAAACGCCATTCAGATCAAGCGGTTGGAGGTGGCTGAGTGACCTTAGCCTTTGAGTCTACTCAAAATCCTCGTCTGCAAGTTTGAGCGAATAGTAGAACGCCGGGATCACCAATAGAAAAAGAAACGGTGAAATGCAAAGAAAACCGCACGATGTCAGTGTCACCCATCGCGCCAACCTTGGTTCCCAGAGCTTCCATCGGTTGCCCAGTTAAAGTTTGAGAAAACAAAGAGGAAGAATCATCGCAAAGATAAATAAGCTTGCTGCATGATAGCTCAACACAAGTGCTGCGGTGATTCCTTTTGGTGGAGCGGGGGCATTCAATCCGGGCCAGGTGTGGCTATAAAGGGCAAAAGATGCGGCAGAAATTCCGAGACACAGCACTGTGCTAATCAAGAGCAGAACTATGACAATCTGTTTCTGGCGTCTTGCGACTGACATTGAGGTCTGCTTTCTTTCGCGGGTTGTGTTCTCAACGCAAGTTCTTGATTGTTGGATCACCAAGTCTTCAGCATATTTTTAAGAACGCTCCGCCATCCTTTCCAGCTTTGCGTCTAACGTCGCTTGAACATCACGACTTCGACAGCTTGCCCGGGTTTTGGATGTGCAACGTCACGATGGCCAGGTCGGCGGGAGTGATGCCGCTGATGCGGCTCGCCTGGGCGATGTCGCGAGGTTTGACGCGAGTTAATTTTTCCTGGGCCTCTTTGCGCAGTTGGTTGAGGGAGTTGTAGTCAAACCAATCCGGTATCGTGAGTGACTGGGCTTTCTTCTGCTTCTCGACATCAATCGTTTGCCGAGCAATGTAACCTGCGTACTTGATCTCGATAACGGTTTGCTCTGCGGCAAGTTCCGGGATCTCCAGTGACTTTAATTCCGGTTCCATCTCACAGATGGCGTCCCAATCAACTTCTGGTCGCTTCAGGTAATCGGCCAGCAAGGTTCCGTCGTGTCGGTGGGAGTTGAGGAACTTGGTTGCCCGGTTGATGTCTGCCTCATGTTTGGCCAATTTCTCGCGTCGTTCTGCCGAGATCAATCCGCAGGCATCTCCGATGGGAGTCAATCGGCGGTCGGCATTGTCTTGTCGCAACAGCAGACGATATTCGGCACGCGATGTAAACATCCGATACGGTTCATCGACTCCCTTGGTGACCAGATCATCGATCAGCACGCCGAGGTACGCATCGTTGCGATCCAGAATGAGCGGATCTTTGCCGGCAACTTTGAGCGCCGCGTTCGCACCGGCGAGAAGTCCTTGTCCTCCCGCCTCTTCGTAGCCAGTCGTGCCGTTAATCTGACCGGCAAAATAAAGTCCCGGAACTCGCTTCGTTTCCAAAGTCGCATGAAGTTGTGTAGGAGGAGCGAAATCATATTCGACGGCGTAGCCATACCGCATGATCTCGGCGTGTTCCAGGCCGGGAACCAGTTTGATCATTTCGTCCTGAACATCACGAGGGAGTGATGTGGAAATGCCATTACAGTACAGTTCCTGTGTATTGTACCCTTCTGGTTCCAGAAAAATGTGATGACTGTTCCGCTCGGCAAAGCGGACGACCTTGTCTTCGATGGAGGGGCAGTAACGCGGACCGGTGGAATCGATCTGCCCGCTGTACATCGGCGCGCGATGCAGGTTCTCGCGGATCAAATCGTGAACTTTTTCGTTGGTGTCGGTCAGCCAGCAGGAAATTTGTAGTTGAGTGATTTTGTCTGTGAGGTAAGAAAATGGTTTCGGGTTCTCGTCTCCCGGTTGTTCGCTCATGGAGGAGAAGTCAACCGTCCTGCCGTTGAGTCGTGCCGGTGTTCCCGTCTTGAATCGTTCCAGTTCAAAACCAAGTTGATGGAGCGAATCAGAAATCGTTCCCGTCGTCCCTTCCCCTGCCCGACCACCGGTTGTCTGTGCTTCGCCGGTGTGCATGATGGCTTTAAGAAATGTTCCCGTCGTCAAAACGACTGCCGGCGCTCTGTACTCGGCATCGCCGCGAACGCGAACTCCGACTGCTTGGCCATCTTCGACGAGCAGTTGTTCAATCATCTCCTGTTTGACGGTCAGGTTTTCGTGTTCCTCAATGAGCTGCTTGACCAGAAACTGGTACGCCTTCTTGTCGGCCTGCGCACGCGGGGAATGCATGGCCGGCCCTTTGGTGATATTCAACATCCGAAATTGAATACCGGTGGCGTCGATCACACGCCCCATCAGTCCACCGAGAGCATCAATCTCACGGACGATCTGTCCCTTGGCGACTCCCCCGATGGCTGGGTTACAACTCATTTGCCCGATGGTGTCGCAGTTCATCGTGAGTAAGGCCGTCTTCGCACCGAGACGCGCAGCCGCTGATGCAGCCTCTGTCCCGGCGTGACCGGCACCGATGACAATCACATCGTAATGGTAAGTGGAGATGGGCATGGTTGAGCTGATAGGAATTAGAAACTAGCAACTAGAAGTCTATTTTGGACGGCATCCACGAGGTTGTCCACTCCAGCGGTCGAGAGGAATCTGGAATCGGAAAGGTTTCACACTTGGAAAACTGTTTGAAACCCTCGATACTACGTTTTCGAGACAGACAAACGCAAATGACACTCAACACAAGGAGACACATCATGGCAGATATTCGTTCGGGCGCAGTGACACTCAAAGGCAATCCTGTCGATCTGGCGGGGCCAGCACTCGCCGTCGGGGACTCAGCACCCGATTTCACCCTGCAATCTCAAGGGCTCGAAGATGTCACGCTGGCATCTTCTGCCGGCAAAACTCGGATCATCGCTACCGTTCCGTCCTTGGACACTTCCACGTGTCACACCGAAACAAAAACCTTCAACGAAAAAGCAGCCTCCTTCGCTGATACTGAAGTGCTCGTGGTCAGTATGGATTTGCCCTTTGGGCAGAAACGCTGGTGCGGAGCAGAAGGTGCCGATAACATCACGACGCTCAGCGGTCATCGCTGCACCGGGTTCGGTGAATCGTACGGGGTTCTCATCAAGGGTGGACCGCTTGACCGTTGCCTCGCTCGCGCGGTCTTCGTCATTGATGGTGAAGGGACACTCAAGCATGTTGAGTACGTCTCGGAAATCGCCAACGAGCCGGATTACGACGCGGCATTGGCGGCAGCAGGAAGTTAGTGGTTAGCCATTAGTCATCAGGAACTGGCAACTAGAAATTAGAAACTTTGAAACCGGGAGCGTGAGAGCGTCTCCCGGTTTTTTGTTGATATTGGAACTATGAATTGTATTCATTGAAGCGGGCGTCCTCGTTCATTTGGCCGATTCTCGGATTTTCAATTTTTTGATGATATTAGTCGTGAGGGACTTATGTCCCGTTTCGGGACCTGTTGCATTCTTTTTTTTCCGATACTTCATTGTTTGGTCTAATCCTGTTTCATCGATTACTCTGTGCAGAAAAGTTTTATTGGCGCGTGAAACCTGCAAGGATTTTAGATTAATAGAGATTGGCACAAAGTTTGTTTTTTGGGGAATTCGATGATGAAATCGTGCAAGTCGATATTTTCCATCGAATAACTCCACATCTGCATAGTCGATGATTTCGCCCAAATCATTTCGTTTCTGTCTCGCTACCTTAATCCAGTCTTCTTTTGTCTGATCGCGTCTGGCAGGCTTCCAATCGTTCCGAAGTGATGTCAGTCCATTACCTGTTGATTCACGCTGCGAATGTTCAATTTGCTTGCGTTCTTCATCGGTGCTAATGATTTTTCTTTTCAAGAGATCGCGAATGTCTTCGGCTTCACGCACAGGGAAAGCGCCAGTAGGTGAAGGTTCCGAACGCCAGTAAGTAGTGGCATCGCGAATTTGCTTGACGATATCCAGACACTCATCGTCCGTCGTGTTAATCGCCAGAAACGCTTCGATGTTTTTACTCAAACCACTCGAGGTTAGGTTTCCCGATCCGACAAGGCATGCAAACTCGTTCTCAGCCGTTTCAACAAGCGCGACCTTGGGATGAAACAAACCGTTGGCGAACGACACCACTGTCAGCGAAGCATCAGGAAGACACTCGATAAGTTCTAGTCCTTGATGTAGATCGGACTCACTCAGTTGGCGTTGGTTTGCACCCAGTACGAAGTGAATTCGAGCTCCGTTTTCTCCTGCCGTGCAGAGATTGCCAACAAATGGTTCCAAGGCCTTAAAATTGAAGTATCCGAATTGAAGTTCGATACCGAGAATGTCTGGTTTGATGTGATTCTCTAACCAATGTCCCATAAAGGAATCGGAGTCACGTAATCGGTTGTCCAAGTATTTCAAAGTGTATGATCTCCTAGCAGAAACTGATCGTGTTACACTCTGATCAACGCATGTTTTGCGAAGATGGATCACAATATAAAGAAAAATATAGAGTCAATTATTTTGTACAATAAGGAGAGAAACTCTTACCCGCTGATATGCTTCAACCCCTCATCCGTCAATACTCGTCCGCGGGGGGTTCGTTGGATCAAACCGCATTGTAAGAGATATGGTTCGACTTCGTCTTCGAGAGTATCTGGCGGGATGTTCATTGTGTGGGCGATGGCATTGAGACCTGCCGGTCCTCCTGAAAAGACGGTGGAGAGTACCGTCAAATACTTTCGGTCCTGCCCTTCCAGACCACGGATATCGACCCCCCGCATTTCGAGTGCCTGTTCGGCAAGCAAGTCGGTGATGATGCCGTCACCTCGGCTGGTGGCATAATCGCGTGACCAACGCAGCAGGTTGTTGGCTTTTCGCGGTGTCCCGCGACTACGGCGTGCCATCTCGGCTGCCGCTTCGGGAGAAATCTCTGTCTTCAGTTTTCTGGAGTTGCGAGAGATGATCTCGATCAGTTCTTCCTGATCGTAAAATTCCAGATGTTCGCGATTGACGAATCGGTCACGAAGTGGTGCCGTCAACATACCGCTGCGTGTTGTCGCACCAATCACGGTGAACGGTTGGAGCTTCATGTTGATCGTTCGGGCGTTGAGTCCTTCACCCAGTGTGATATCGACGCGGAAGTCTTCCATCGCCGGGTAGATAAACTCTTCCACCGCAGCCGGCATGCGGTGGATTTCATCGATGAACAGGATTGACCGTTCGGAGGCATTCGTCAAATACGGCAGCAAATCTTTCGGAGCGCTGAGTGACGGACCGGACGTGATCTGAAAATCGACGCCGAGCTCTTTGGGGAGGACGGTCGCGAGAGTCGTCTTGCCAAGTCCCGGAGGCCCGTCGAGCAACAGATGCGACAGCGGTTCATCCCTCTTGCGGGTGGCGTCGAGAATGATCCGCAGGCGTTCGACGACTTTGCGTTGTCCCACGACATCGTCCAGACGTTGCGGACGGAGTTCTTCGTCGTGACGCAATTCTTCTGCCGAGTAGCCGGAATTCGCGGGCACATCGAACGAAGGCTCTTCGTCTTCCGAAAAATCACCAGATTGAAACACCGGTTCCCTGACCATATGTGGTCCTGCATCCTTTCAGTCGTTCGGGAATACAAATTATGTACTCAGGATACGCAATCGCTCAGAGGTGGTAAAGACTGCGAATGTTGAGAATCAGTAGCGTCAGTAGTTCTCTCGATAATTATGCTGTCCACCACACAAGTGGTTGTAAATGGTAGCGTACAAGATCATCACAAACGGGATGGCGACAACTAGCCCGATTCCGAATAAAAGTGCTCCAACAAATGTTGCTGCCATACTGATGATTCCCAGAAGAATGACCGAGAGGTAATTCCCTTTCATCATCTGCCACGAGTTCGAGACAGCCGACATCACATCGCAATCAAGATCGATCAGGTTCGGCACAGCCCACATTAGCATCAGTGAGACAATCGCAGAGCTAACGATAAGCACGAGGTACCCAACGGCAATCAGTTCAAAAGATCGAGAGGCGAATGCGACCCCAATAATGATGGATCCTGGTATGGCTGCTGCAAAGCTGATGGCAGCCAACAATATATTGCACAAGATGACACGACCAATGAAAGGGCTACCCGTATAAAGATCAGCAATTTGAGTTCGCTGGTTGCGTATCATCTTGAGAAAGAAAATAATCACGCCAATGCTCAACCAGATGTTGGCAATTATCAGGGCAATGTAGACAAGAATCGCTGTGAGGATCGTGATCAGCGGTGAGATAAACGCCAAAGCCACTGAGAGAGATAGACCAATGCCTCCCACAATTGCAATGCCGAAAAGGCTGATGAGATACATCAGTAAACCACCCAAGGCGAGACCAAAGTTGTCGCTGAAGGATTGGGTCGCGCTATTGAGGACCTCTCCAACTTGGATTTTGTTGCCGGGAGCGAATCCTGAGTCCGAGAATTGCTCGTTGGCGCTTTCTCCACAGGCCTGACACGAACTGGCTGAAGTCGCAACGGCAGCGCCACACATCGGACACGGCTTCGTCGGCTCTACTGGCTCCTGAAAAGATGAAGAAGGTTCATCGACAGCAAACGGATTTTCCGGTTCGGAGGATCGCTCGGGAAGCGGAACCAGAATCGGTTCGCCGCAATCGGGACATTTGCCCGTCTTTCCGGCTTTTTCTTCCGGCGCTTTCAGATGCTTGCCGCAACCGTCACAGTTGAATTCAATCGTCATCAATCCATCTTTTTAATCGTGTGAAGCTCAATGTTGGACTGTTCGAGTCTACACACGACGAGACAGTGATGATATCGAGAAATTGTGGGTTTCTATCACTTATCCCTCGGCATTCAGAACTTCCTGCACTTCATCAGGAATCGTGAAATTGCCAATGACATTTTGCACATCGTCGTTGTCTTCGAGTGCCTCGATCAGTCGGGTGACTTTACGTGCGGCGGCTTCGTCAAGTTCCACTTCGGTATCGGCGATTTGGGTGACCTCTGCGATCTCGGTTTCGATGCCAGCCTCTTCGAGTGCCGAATTCAGTTGGTCGAAGTCGTCTGGAGAACAGGTGATCTGAAAGCCGCCGTCGATCTCTTTGACGTCATCGGCTCCGTTGTCCAAAGCCAGATCGAAGATTTGCTCTTCGGAGGTATTGCCGGGAGCAATTGCAAACAATCCCTTTCGTTGGAACATATAAGCCACACATCCACTGGTCCCCAGGTTGCCGCCATTTTTTTCAAAGAGGTTTCTGACTTCACCGCCCGTGCGATTACGATTTTCGGTCAGCGCTTCGCAAAGGATGGCCACTCCTTCCGGGCCGTAACCTTCATAGACCAAAGAGACATACTGTTGACCGCCCGCTTCACCACATCCTTTTTTAATCGCGCGATCAATGTTGTCGTTCGGCATACTCGCTTTACGAGCTTTATCGATGGCATAGCGAAGCGACAAATTCATGGTGGGATCTCCACCACCAGTCTGAGCGGCCACGATAATCGCGCGGCTTAACTTCCCGAAAAGCTTGCCACGCTTCTCGTCGTTGCGCCCTTTTTTGTGAGCGATATTGGCCCAGTGTGAGTGGCCCGCCATGTTGGATTGCTCCCGAATGCATATTGAGATTTGAAGGATGATAAAATGCCGCGACTGAAGAATCGACCGACGGGATTATTCCACAGATTCCACCGGTTTGGGTGTGGGCGTTTTCTCTGAACTCTTCTCGACTACCGGAGCTTCTTCCTCTTCTTCGGGAAGTCCCAGTTTTTTGCGAATCTTGTTCATGAGTTCGAGGTCGGGATTGTCGTCGGCTTTCTCCTGTTTCAAGGCGGTCTCCCACGACTCTGTCGCTTTCTCGGCATTGCCCATTTTTTGATAGACATCGCCAAGATGATCCCACAAAGTCGAATCCCCCTCTTCCGAGCCTTCCACCGCTTTCAGTAAATAATCGAGGGCTTCGTCCAGCTTGTCGCGGCGAAATAGAACCCATCCCAAGCTGTCCAGGTAAGCATGATTCTCTGGTTCGGCTTTCAGTGCCAGGCGAATCATTTTTTCAGCCTGTTCGAGTTTGATATTTTGGTCGGCGTAAAGGTAACCAAGGTCGTTATTGACTGAAGGGTCGGTCGGATCAAACTCGTAGACAGATTCGAGAATCTTCATGCCGGCTGCCAAGTCGCCTTTCTCAACGAGAATTGCGGAGAGCAGGAAATGACACTGCTTCAACAAATTTTGTAACTGGGAATCTTTCTCCATCTCGCGGAAATCTTGTTTTTCGATCAGCGACTGGAAAATCTTGACCGCAGAGTCTGGATCACCGGTCCGCCATTCGAGCCAACCCCGTCGATAAGTTAACAAGGGGTTGTCGGGGATGACTTCTTGAGCGCGTGTGATCGTCTTGAGTGCTTTTGGACGATCCCCGGCTTCTTCCTGGTCGTATGATAAAGACATCAATGTTTGAGCCAGCATTTGTCCATACGCGGCTTTCAACCGTGGATTTCCGGGAGAGTTCATGGCCTCTTCGAGAGTCTCGACAATCAGCAAGTCTTCTTCCTGCTCGGTGAGATATTGAATCAATTGAGCAATCAATTGCTGACGTTGTGTGGGGCGGAAGTCCATCGCCATTTTATAGAACTCGACGACATATTTGGTACGTTTCGACGCCGCAGAAAGCCGTCCGATGATGTAAGCCTCCGGAAAATTGAACTTGCGAGACCCGGCCTCTTTTTGTGCGCGAGCCGCGACCACAAGCTTCTCCATAAACTCATCGCTGTCGCTGATCTGTTTGAATTGCTCCTCGATCCCATCGACATTGCGGCCTAATCCTAACAGCCCGGAAAGTGCTCCGAGCCAATCTTCGGCTCGACCTTCCGAGAAGTAGACGTCCATTAAACCTTGATAGCCTTCCGGGTCAGCTCCGCGGCCGATGGCTTTTTGATACAGTTCGATCGCTTTGTCGTTTTCGTCACGTTGACGATATGTGTCAGCGAGGGCATAGATGATAAAGTTGTTGTTGTCGTCGGTTTGTTGCAGCTCTTCAAGTTTGGCTTGAATTTCTTCCTGTCGATCAAGAGCGGTGTAAATTGCTGTTAGTAATTTGTATGGACCCAACCCTTGCGATTGCAGTTTCTTATCTAGATAGGGAGTGAGTTCGTCGAGTGCCCGTTTGGGTTTCTTTTGTGCGAGATAGATTTTTGATTTGAAGTAACCAATCTCTTCTGACTTCAATCGAGGATTGTTGGCCGCTTGATTAAAAGCCTCCAAAGCCAATTGATACTTTTCCGCTTCCAGAAAAATTTGTCCGGCAGTGTCGTAGGCGAAGTTTTCATCAGCCATCAACACTCTGACGGCCTGTTCGTTGAGACCGTACTTGGTGGGGTCGTCGAATGCCTTCATAATCACTTCGTAGGTTTCGGCGGCTTTTTCGAGCATGCCAGCCGTTCGATAAAGCGGTCCAAGTTCCATCAGCAACAAAGTGTGTTGTTGCGAGTTCTTTTGAATATCAGGAGACTTCAGTGCGTTTTCAAACGCATCAATTGCCTGCACAATCTGACCGACTCGACGCAGTGAGGTTCCCAGAAGTTGATGTAGCTGACCATCGTCGGGAGCCTGTTTGAGCGCTTGCAGCAAAAGACCTTGTGCCGATTCGGGGCGATTAAATCGGATATTGAGGATGATCAGTGAGCGATACGCTTCAATCGCTTGAGGATCGAGTTCAATGGCTTTTGCGTATTCACGCATGGCGTCCTGAAACTCGCCACGTTTTTCGAGTAATACGCCGTGCATGTAATGTGCACCGGCATCGACTTTCTTCTGGGCGTCGGGAGATCTCTCGTTCGTGGGTTTGTACGGGAGCAGGTTTTCGGGAATCTCGCCGTTGCGCGTTTGCGGAAGTGGAGGAGCTTCAGGAGCAGGATTCTCCTGAGCAGAGAGTTTAGGGGCGAGCAGCGATAACATCACCGTAACATAAATCAGCAACCGAATTGACGGGGTCAACAAACTCATTAAGATCGCTCCATCCTGAGGTGAAGTTTCCTCAAGGTGACACCATTCCTGCGGTGAACAACCCCTGAGGTCGCGCGAACGACGTGGTCGTGTTAAACAAAGTCTCGCGAAATAGGCGATTTCTTGTCAAGCTCTCTCTGCTGACAATTGTTCGTCTTACTTCTTTCGGGTCGGGGACTTCGTTGTTTTTTTCGTTGTTTTTTTGGTCTTCTTTTTGGCGGAAGTTTTGGCCGCGGCCTTTTTGGGAGTGCTCTTTGTCGTGGCTTTCTTCTTCGTCGCCTTCTTTTCTACTTTGGCTGGTTTTGGTCCCTTTTTGGCGGGGGCTTTTTTCTTTTTTTTGCGTTTGCCTGATTTGGCAGAGGCGATGATTTCATCCAGTTTGGCCGGAGCTTGCGTGGGGTCGAACTCCTCTTCGGTAAAGTCGAGTTCGTTCAAGACGACCTCTCGGATTATGGGTTCGAGAGAGAGACTCTTGAGGAGAAATGCGAAGAGAGGAGCGTCTGCCTTTCGAAGACCGGATTTCAGAGATTCCGCTCCCTGTTTGGCGGTCTCCTTCCGTTCCATTAATCCCAGACAGACAGCCGTGTCACGCATAAAGTCGTCCAAAGGGACCAAATGCGAATCGAGAGCGTTTTGCATGACCCAGTTGACGATGAAAGGCGTCTGGTGCGGAATCTTGCCGAGATGACGGGCGGCGAGATCCTGCGTCTTCTTGCGGACGGCTTCAAACTCGAAGACATATTTTTTTTCAAAAATCGATTGCAAGATTGAACGGACTCGCAGAGCGCGCCAATCGGGATCAGCCATTCCTTCAAAAGCGGCTTCCAGTTCGGTAATCGAGCTGACTCGAACTTCGTTCCAATCATGGAAGATCTCGAGCAGTCGGTCGTAGTACTGTTGAGCACGCTCGTACGACTCGTTTTCGAGACAAGCAGCGAAGACGAGACTCTCCATAACGGGGAGCTCGATCTTGGGAGCCGATCCGCTGTAACGCTTTTTGAGAGCGGTCATCAGCTTCTTACAAATTGCTTGCTTATCAGAGGCTTTGATTGAACTCGCCGTCGCCATCGTGTTCCTTTCGTCTCGGTGATTCAATCGGAATGATCTTGAATCCAGAGATCAGTGAATTCAGTCTGTTGGAGGATCTTCGGAGAGAGCCTGTTCGTGATCGAGCAGTGACTCTTCCGCATCTTCCTCGTCGTGCGATTCCTCGTCGGGAATGACACTGCGAAGTAGTTCGGACGCTCGAACGCTTTTCTTGACCCCTTCGTCAAGAAGAAACTCTAGAATGGGTGTGTATCGTAAGTTCAGGTCGTCCGCAATTTTGGATTGTAGAAACCCACGGGCAGATTTCAGCCCGTGCATTGTGAGTGATTGCGTTTTTTCATCACCCATGACGGAGACGTAAACTTTGGCATGCCTGAGATCACCGCTGACCGTCACCGCGAGTACGGTGACGTTTTTCACACGAGGATCTTTCAACCCGAACAGGATCTGCATGCTGACGCATTCCCGGATTGCTTCGGCGACCTTGAGTGTTCGGCGTGATGTCATAGTCGATCAGTAACCGCAAAGATTCAAAGAGTGGTTGTGATGGCTGGATGAGAGAGAACTCTCAGGCCGAAAGTTATTCGTCTGAGTCCTCGTCGTCCTTCTTGGCAGGCACGTCATCCAAACTTCGTTTCTTCTCTTCAATACGATAGGCTTCCAAAAGGTCGCCCTCCTTGATGTCGTTAAATCCATCCAGGCGAATACCGCATTCCATCCCTTCTCGGACTTCTTTGACATCATCTTTTTCGCGTCGTAAGGAGGCGATTGGATAGTCGTTAATAATGGTCTGGTCTCGAATGACATGCACATGGCAATCGCGGCCAATGTTACCATTCAACACGCGACAACCTGCAATCATTCCCGAGCGACTCACGCTAAAGGTTCTAAGCACCAACGCGCGTCCCGCAGCGATTTCGACACGTTCGGGAGACAACATCCCTTCCAACGCATCTCGAATGTCTTGAATCAATTCGTAGATGATTTTGTATCGACGAATTTCCACGCCTTCCTGATCGGCAAGAGCGGCGGCACGATCTTCGGCAATCACATGGAAGGCCATGATGATGGCTGAACCGGCGGAGGCGAGATAGATATCACTTTCGTTCACACCACCGACACCTTCGTGAATGATATTCACGCGGACTTCGGGGTGGTCAAATTTTAACAGTTCGCTGCGGATCGCTTCGAGTGATCCCGGAGTATCGGCTTTGACAATCAAAGACAAGTCTTGAACTTTTCCTTGTCGAATTGCTCCGAGGATGTCTTCCAAGCCAGCAGGCACTTTGATACGCGACAAAATTTTGGTGCGATCGAGGTGTTGACGTTCGTCGGCAATTTCTCGGGCACGTTCAATGTCTTCCATCACGAAGAACTTGTCACCCGCGCCGGGAACGGAATCGAACCCTGACACTTTCACCGGAAGCGAAGGCGGGGCTTCTTTGATCTCTTCACCACGGTCGTTGTAGATGGCACGAATACGTCCGAAAGCACCGCCGCAGAGTACATCATCGCCGATTTTCAGTGTGCCGTCTTTGACCACTAACCAGGCAATCGGGCCGCGACCCTCATCCCGGAATGCTTCCAGACAGACACCCACTGCGGGGCGATCGTAGTTTCCTTTGTATTCCTGAAGTTCTGCCGTCAGCAAAATTGTTTCGAGCAGATCGTCCAAACCGTCGCCGGTTTCCCCCGAGGTTCGGACCACTTCAATATCGCCACCCCATTCGGAGGCGATGATTTCATGCTGGGCGAGCTCTTGAAGAACTCTTTGTTCGTTGATGTCGGGTAAGTCCATCTTGTTCATCGCCACGATGATCGGCACATTCGCGTTTCTGGCGTGACTGATACACTCGACGGTTTGAGGCATCACACCATCGTCTGCGGCCACTACGAGAACAATAATGTCGGTGACGTTAGCTCCACGAGCACGCATTTCACCAAACGCAGCGTGACCCGGCGTATCGACAAATGTGACCTTCTTGTCGTTGCGTTCAACCTGATACGAAGAAATGTGTTGAGTGATTCCGCCAGCTTCACCTGCGGCAACATTCGCCGAGCGAAGTTTATCGACGAGTGTCGTTTTGCCGTGGTCCACGTGTCCAAGGACAGTGACAATAGGAGGACGCTCTCGAAGTTCTTCGTCAGGAAACTCCTGATTGAAGATTTCTTCCAGTTCCTCTTCGACATGCTTCTGTTCTTTAATCGTTAAATCGACGCCATGTTCCATGGCGAGCATCAACGCGGTCTCTTCGTCAATCATCTCGTTAATGGTGACCATTTCGCCCTGTTGCATCAGAGTCTTCATCAAGTCGCGAGCGGGGCGTCCCAGTGATTCCGAGAGGCCACGCAAGTTGATGGGAAGAGCGATGGTTGCTTCTGTTTTCAGTTGGACAGGCTGAGACTTGCCGCGTCGTCGCGACCGTCTCATCGGACGAGATCGCTGGCGCCCGCTTTCTTCGACGGACTCATCAAGCTTTTTCTTGTTGCGTCGTCGTTCTTCGATCAAACTGCGACCGCGACGGCCCGCTTCGTCGTCGCCAGTACGATCTTTGCTGCGCGTTAATTTTTTCTCGGCATTCTTGCGAATCTGCTCGCCGAGAGGGCTGGATTGCTGTTCCAGCATTTCTGAGTTCAGGCGAATTTCAGGTTTCGGAGCTTCTTTTTCCTCTTTCTTCTTTTGCTTGGGAAGTTTGAGGTTCGGAGCGGCTGCGATCGTGGGAGCTTGTTTTGGTTTGGGCTTGAGTTTGGGCTTCGGCTGAGTTTCATCACGTTCAGCAACGCCCGTGCCGATCGGTTTCATCTCTCGCATGCGCGACATCGCGTTCGAGCGAGAGGGTGGCGAGTAATCGTCTCGCGAGATCGGCTTCATTTCCGGCTCGGATTTGGCGGGCGCTTCGCCATCCGTCTTACTCTTGGAATCGGAGTCTTTCTTCGCGTCGGCAGTTGCCGCCTCTTCGAGTTGTTCTGGAGCTTCCACCGCCTCGACAACCTCAGCCGCTTCTTCGGTTTCTGGTGTTGAAGAAGCACGCAGCTTGGCACTGCGTGCGCTTAGCTTGCGAACCTTACCCACTTTTTCGGCTGCGGAGTCGTCTCGAACCGGGGCAACCTCAGCTTCTGACTCAACGGATTCTCCCCCTCCAGACGCCTGCTGATCTTGAAACCAGGTGACGACTTTATCACGCTCTTCGGGGGTGATGCTGGCTAAGGCTGAGCTTTTGACCGGAATACCCAAGTCATTACAGTGTTGGATTAAATCCTTACTGTCGAGACCCAGCTCTTTGGCTAACGCAAATACTCTGACTTTCAAAAGATTCCACTCCTCAAGGGATGTTCAGCCGATTAGAAACGATTTCCAGAATCAGCTTGATTATTCCTGCGCGGCCTGTTTTTCTTCAGTCGACTCTTCTTCCGAATCGGGTCCGGTCGTTGAGCTTTCTTCTGCCGCAACTACTTCTTCTACTTCCACTGGCTCTTCGGTTTCTGCCTCGGTGGCCTCAGGTTCAGCAGTTACCACAACCGTTTCTGTTTCGGCTGCTTCGGGCTCCGCGGCTTCCGTGACCGCTTCGGTCTCGGCTTCCGCTGGTGCAGATGGCTCAGCGGGGGCTTCTGCTGATTTCTGTGCGACTTGATCGGTTCCGGTATCGGCTTCCATGCGACCCATTTCGCGAGACAGCTTTCGTTCGGCTGCTTCGCGCATTTCTTCCTGTTCGGCTTTCAGAGACTCTTCATCGGCGTGCTCAACAATTTCCTCGCACTGTTCGGCCGTCAGCCCGCTGAGTTCTTCCAACTGATCCGGTTCAATGACGGAAAGGTCGTCAAAGCTGAAAAAGCCTTGGGCCACCAGGTTTTCCGCGAGGTCTTCGACGATGTGGGGGACTTTGCAGAAAGCAGTCACTGCCCCGTCCAGCAATTCGTCCAACTTCTCTTGGGTCATGACGTTGATGTCCCAACCGACCAGTTTGGAGGCAAGGCGTACGTTTTGTCCCTTTTTCCCAATCGCTAGTGACAGCTGATCATCTCGAACCAACACAATCACTTTGCCGAGCATGGGGCAGAGAATCACGTCTTCGACTTCTGCCGGCTGTAACGCATTCGGAACCAGAACTTGCAACGAATCATTCCAGCGGACGATGTCGATCCGTTCTCCGGCCAATTCGTCCACAATGTTTCGGATACGGGCTCCACGAACACCTACACACGCACCAACAGCATCAACTTTTGTATCAAAACAGCTTACGGCAACTTTTGATCGATAACCGGCTTCACGGGCCAGAGAACGAATTTCGATGATGCGTTCGCCAATTTCAGGGATTTCAATTTCAAACAGTCGTCGAACCATGTCGGGATGTTTGCGAGACAGCACAACGCGGACACGCGGGCCGACTTTGCGGACTTCCAGAATGATCGCTCGAACACGTTCGCCGACGCGATGAGATTCTCCTGGAATCTGTTCACTCCGCGGAAGGATCGCTTCCACTTTGCCAAGATTGACAGTCGCGGAGCCGTGATCGAGTCGCGTCACACCACCTGTCATCAGTTGCGATTGTAATTCGGTGTATTCGTCGAACAGTTGGTCGCGTTCCGCTTCACGGATACGCTGGATCATGACTTGTTTAGCGGTTTGAGCAGAAACACGTCCGAGCAGATCACCCAGCACATCGGCATCCAGAACTTCCCCAGCACATGTGACGGTTGGCTCTCCCGAGTCGCGGTCGATATCGACAGTGACCTCTTCATCTTCGCCGAAGTGTTTTCGCGCAGCGGACAAAATGGCCTGTTCGATGCCCTCGAAGACCGTGTTTTTGTCGATGCTTTTATCGCGATGAATGGCGTCAACAATTCGTAAAAGCTCGTTGCCGTTCATGTCCGCCTCGTCTTGAGTGTTTCGCGAGATTCGTAAATCTCGATGTTATCTCGTCTTCCGAATTCTGATCGTGTTGCTAATTCAGAAGTGTCAATTCCCCTTGAGAATGAAATTTGTCCAATAAAAAAAGCGGGCCTTCGCCCACTTCTTGTGAGACCCTCTTCGCAAAAGTCTCTTCTTGATTGCGTGAAACTCACGCGATCAAGTATGCCAGTCATCAGTTCCGCTGGGGCTTAAAACATGCGATTGCCTTGTAGGACTGAGTAACAATCTGGCAAAACGCCAAATTGTTGCTGGATAGATGGACATTCCTCATCCACGAACAGAATCATATCCGTCGATAATCTAAATGTATCGGTGAGGCTGAGTGATGTCAAGTTGCCCAACTTTTGACAGGCTAAGGAGATCGAATCGTAAGAGATCTCTCTCAACACTCAAAAAAAGACCAGACTGGTATGGAGCCAATTTTGGGATCTTCCTAACATGCACGGCAGTAGGAGGCTTTTGGGGTCCTCTGTTGTTCTTTTTTCTTCATGGTGGAAGACAATGCTGAAATCACTCTCTCTCGCAACCGCTGCTCTCTTATGTTTGGGAACACTTGTTCATGCACAGCCAGGTCGCAATGTGCCCGGCCTGCCGGCTGCTGCCCCTGATGTCAATCCAGAACACGAAAACAGTAAAAAAGAGGCCGAACAAGCGTATCGCTCGGCACAGTTTTTGAAAGTTGACGAATTGACCTCCAAGGTCATTCGTGAAAATTCCAAGGACCACGTGGCCCTGTATCTACGAGGAAGCGCGCGGGTTGAACTGGGAATTCGCACACGCGACGTTGCCAAAATTCGTCAGGGAATTGCCGATTGCCGAGGCGCCATCCTTCACGATACCCAAAATCAGTCCATGTATTATCTGCCTTATCTGTATGGTATGTCGAATTTGGCCAAACTCGAATCGCGAGCTCAGCATGCTGATGTTGCGATTCAGGTTGCCACATCAACTTTGGCAGAAACCGAAGATCGTGGAGAATCGCGTGCGAATTTAATCTATCAACGTGCCTTCGCCAAACAGTCCAAAGGTGATTTTGAAGGAGCGACAGAGGATTACAAAGCCGCCATCAAAGAATTCCCTGCTCATCTTGGTGCCCATGTGGCACTGGCAGAAGCTCTTGTCAAAGCTGGGAAAACCGAAGAAGCAAAAGCAGCTTTTGCCTCGGCTTTGGAGACCTTCCCGGATAGTCCTTTGATTTACAATAATCGTGGCATGTTTTTCCAACAGCAAAACATGCACGACGAAGCCGTTAAAGATTTCTCCGCTGCTCTCAAAAACGATGCGAATTATTACACCTCTTACACTAACCGTGGTTTCTCATTGATGCAGCTCGGCAATCCGACAGCTGCAGTCATCGACTACAACGAGTCGCTGAGACGAAACCCCAACCAGGCTGAAGTGTACCGATTGAAAGCATCGGCGAATTTGGCTCAAGGCAAAGCCGATGAGGCCATCAAGGATTATGAGCAGATGGTCAAAATGGCCCCCAAACGAGCCGTTGCCAAAGCCGAACTCGGTTTTGCACAATTCTTTGCGGGCGATTATGCCTCAGCATTCGATTCCTTAACCGCCGCCAAACAGGCGGACGCCGATCTGCGATATGTTGATCCCTGGCGTTATCTTGCGTTGGCACGACAGGGTCAAGAAGACAAAGCCAAGACAATCTTCAACGACAGTCTGCAAAAGATTGCCGTTCAACGCGACTGGATCGATTCTTTGATCGCATATCAGGCAGGAACGATTGAGATGCGCGATCTCGCTGCTTCGATGTCGCAGACGGATGAGAACATGAAAATCTCTCAGCAGTGCGAAGCCGACTTCTTTACCGCTCATCGGATGTTGAAAGAGAACGAAGGAACACGAGCTCGTGAACACTTCCAGAAAGCGATCGACTCAGGCAAGAAGCACCTCTCTGCCTATCGAGGTGCCCGTTATGCCTTGAAGCAGTTTGAAACTGCCAGCTCTGATGATTCGACCCCCAATTGAATCTGAAGTCTGAGTGAATCCCCAAAGCCAAACGGCCTCTCGACGTGATTGTCGAGAGGCCGTTTTTTGTTGGGCTGGTATCAAGTTCGAGTGAATCAGTTCTGCCAGGGAGCCCAGCCCTTACAGGTGATATAGACTGAGTAATAACAGGGAACGTAACCTTCCCATGTTTGCTCGAAAGAGCACCACTCATGAGCTTCAGCCCCACAGATATCCTGGTAAGCCTCCGATTTCGATGTTCCACTCATCACGCTGATGAGCATGGCAATTAAAGACGCTTTGATTACGGTTTTTCGTAACATCAGAACAGACTCCTTGAGGGGTAGTTAGAGAGTGTTGTGGCTTCAGGAGATGCCGTTTGAAAACGACATTCAAAATGTCTCTCGATCGATTCGAGAGTTTCCTTACTCTAAATAATGCTAAATAATGGGCAGCGTTACGCGAAAAAAATCGGCGCATGAAAAAACTCCCGCTGAGAAGGCGAGAGTTTACGTTTGGCACTGCGAGAAATTATCTGTTATCAATGATAAAAACAGTACCAGAAGACACTATGGTAGCAGGAATTGTGTGATTCTCCTGGTAGCTCATAGGCGCACCATTCCGTGGCGAAGTCAAAACAGTCCAGTGACTTATAGGCGTGGGCGTGCTGTCCCAAGAAAACCGTTAAGACAATGAGCAGTAGAGAAAATCGCAGCATGATCTTTCGCTGTAACATGAAGGAATCCTAGCTTAGTGAGGGGGTGAACGCTCCCACCTTAAAGCCAGCGGCACCCTGTGAGAAGCAAAAGTCTGGCAGAACCCTCAAAAAAATGATCCAGCTTGCTTACACACCTTGGATGACAATCGCAGCGGCTTGCCCCATGCGTGTGGTATTCACATTGATGAACGTCTTGTTGTCGGTTTTCAGCAGTTCACCCGCGACGACATTCAGTTTGCACTCAGCGTCCGGTGTTTCGTAGTTCAAAGTGTAAGGAACAACACCCTGCTGAAGACCAAGCAGTGACGCGGAGAGTTCTTGAGCGCCGCAACCGGCTCCCGAATTGCCTGTAAAGCTTTTGACCGCAGTGACGGGAACTTCGGCTCCGTAAGCTCCCAAGGCATCATGGATGGCTTTGGCTTCGGCGAGATCCTCGACCTTCGTGCCGCGTCCATTCGCGTTGATGTGGCCGATCTCTTCGGGCTTGAGTCCCGCTTTGGCGATTGCTGCCTTGATGGCATTGCTGGTGGCGAGTTGGATATTCCCGGTGCGCGGGCTCGTTTTATAAACGGCACAACTCGCCCCAGTTCCGAGAATGTGGCCATAAATCGTGGCGCCGCGGGCTTTCGCGTGTTCTTCTTCTTCCAGAACCAGCGTACAAGCTCCTTCCGCAGGAACCATACCCGTCCGGCTGGCATCAAATGGTCGAGATCGAGTGGCGGCCTCCCCTTCGTTGGGGGCCAGAGTGTCATGAAGTGCGGAGTGCATCGAGCGGACAGGATGCACAAAAGTCCCCGTCGAACCGGTCAGCATCACATCGGCACTGCCACGCAAAATAATACGGCACGCCTCAGCGATCGCGAGATTCGCAGACGCTTCGTCTTCTGTTAAGGAGTTACTGGGACCGCGAGCATCAAGAAAAATCGCAATGTGACAGGCTGGCATGTTCGGCAAATAGCGTAACAGCCACAGCGGGTCCATCTTGCTGATGCCGTCTGTTCCCCATTTGTCGTAATGGAAACCCGTCTCGTCAGTGCAGTTAAAGCAACCGTCCTGGAGGTCATCGGGAGGCGAACACATCAAGCCGGCACCGAAGTCGATACCAATGCGTTGAGAGTCTTGTTCTTCCAGATTCAGACCCGAATGTTCTGCCGCCATCAGCGCAGAGGCAGCCCCGAGTTGGATTTCCCGACACATCACCTTCAGGCTCTTGCGTTGTTCTTTTTCGGTGAAGAACTGTTTTTTGATGGTGTCTTTGTTGAAACCCGTCACTTCTCCGCCGATATCACCCGGACAGGCAGTTCCCTGTACGAGTTCCAGTGGTTTGATCCCACTGACACCGGTCGAAAGATTGTTCCAGAATTCCTCACAACCAATGCCGGCCGAACTGAGGATCCCCATCCCCGTGATCACGACCCGGCGGTCGGATTCTGCAAATGCATTCATGAATTTTTATACCAGACAAAGTGTGTCTGCCCTGCATGACTCCCGACCCAAGGGGAGTTTCACGACAAACGACGAGTCAAGAATTGTCTCTATCGGCTCTTAATATCGCTCACCGTTACCAACAGCCACACCTATGAGAATTGATTATCCCGATTTTCGCAAGTGATCGCTATGACTGCCCCTCTTCTGCGGGATTTCTCTCTCATCAGCGTCCGGTTGTGGCGGTTATCGCCCCGGATCACTGAATCAGTAGGTTTTTGAGTGTTCGTCATGCTGTCGGCAGCGAATTGACCGGTTGGTCATTATTCTCGGGACGACCTTCAATGTAAAACCAGTTATGGACAGGTTCGAGTATCTCCTGCACCTCTTTGACGAGCTGCTCGTCCAGGGGAAGATTGGCCCATTCGGCCCATTGGGCGATTCGATTGGGATTCGCAGATCCGGTCACGCAAGTGGTCATATCGGGGTTGGCAATCGAGAATTGCAGTGCCAATTGAGCGATATCGACGCCCGCATCCTGGCAATGTTGGGCCGCCTTTTCGCACGTCTCTCGCACAATGGGAGTCGCTTTATGCCACGGGGGGAGAGATGCATTGGTGAGCAACCGGGCCGAAAAAGGAGCCGCATTCATGATGCCGACACTTTTTTCTTTCAAATAAGCAACTTGGTCAGCAAACATGGTGTTTTGGAGTGTGTAGTGATTATAGGAAAGCACGACATCCAAATCGGTTTGTTCGAGGATGAACGGGAAATTGTTCATCGGGTAGCCGCTGATGCCGATGAAGCGAATTTTTCCCTTCTCCTGCTCTTTTCTCATGGCTGGCAGTGTTTCATCGACAATTTGTTGTCGGTCGACAAATTCGATGTCATGGCACAGGCAGATATCCAGGTGGTCAACGCCCATTCGTTCGAGCGAAATATCGACACTCTCTTCGACCCGCTTCGCGGAAAAGTCAAAGTGTTTCCCCGCGTATCGGCCCAGCTTGGTTCCCAAAATATAGCTGTCTCGCGGGATATCGCGCAAAGCCACTCCCAGCATGACCTCGGACATCCCCCGCCCATAAAAGGGAGAGGTGTCAATGAAGTTCATGCCGCAGTCGAGGGCCACATGCACCGAGCGAAGTGCTTCGTTGATGTCAACTTCACGAAATTCTTGACCGAGTGACGAAGCGCCAAAACTGACGACCGGTAAGGAAAGTCCGGTGTTGCCGAGTGTGCGATGTTCCATGGTGATAGATGTCTGATCGAAAATAAGGTGATGGAATTAAGGTCAGGTCCGGCAGCCGACAACCAGCAGAACATTCGCCCAGAGGGACTGTTCGGCTGTTTGGATGGTCAGGACATGATCGGGGGATTTGACCGCCTCGTAGAACTCCCATTTATCGATGGGATCCAACTCGATGGAGAGTTGTTGTTCTTTCAGGATGTCGCGGTATTCAGACCAGATCGGAGGTTCCCCTTCTGCCGCGTAAGGGTCATCGGGAGGGATTCCCATTGTGTGGACACCGTCCACCGGCAATGCACTCAGCACGGCTCTCAACGCATCGGGAACGCTGATGACTCCCGGAGAGAGGTTCATCGAGACCAGTTCAGCATTGGGGCCGAGTGTGGTGGAAGCCGGGTAGTTACCGTCGGCAATCAACACTTTGGCATGGTGCCCGGCCCGGGCAAGCACTTCGTTAATTTTGGGATGAATCAAATTGTGTTTGAGCATGAGATTTCCTTTCAGATCGGATGAGGACTTTGATCACATGCCCGCGCGGAGTGATTCGAGATGTTTGACGAAGTGAACTTTCAGAATCTCGGTGTACGTCTCGGGATGATCTTCCAGAACTTTTCGAACAGCAGGGCCGTATTCCGCATGAGTTAAAACCGATCCGAAGGTGCAATGTAATATCTGGCGACCTTCTTTGGTAAAGCCCTTCCCTGCGGGGACTTCCTCCCAGATCTCCAGATACTCCCGTTCGAGCTCTTCGAGGGAGACCGAGTCATCTGCCGGTGGTGCGGAGTCTAAAGTGGCCGACACATGATAGGTGGCTTTGTCGGTTTCGTAGCGATCCCGGGCAAAGTTGATGATCGTGCGAAACAGGGCTTCATCGTGACGAGCGACTACTCGCAACGCTTCCAGATAACTGGTCCCCGCCGTTTTGACGTGAAAACGCCCTTTGGTCGCCCGAGCGAGTGCCGGGTACATCGAGAGCTTGTCGGAACCCGAATGAAGACTGATTTTGTAGGGGCCAAGAAGTTCGGAGATCGCCGCGTGGTCGTGAAGCGATTTTTCCAGAGATTCCAGATCGCCTTTGAAGTCGACTCCTTTTTCAAAGTCTCCCAGAAATCGAGGAGCCAGACTCACCAGTTTCATACCCTGATTGAGACATCGATGAGCGACAATGTAATGCTCGGCCAAAGTGGTCGGCTGTTCGGTTTCATCGACACTCAATTCAATCTCGAAGTCTTGCCCCTGCTCTGTGCAAACTTTCTCGATGTAGTTCGACAATTCAACCGCTTGATTCACCGCGATGCCATATTTGACAGCCGCCCGCAAGCAGGCTGCTTCGTCGATGACGATCTTCGTCCCGTTCGGCAACTCGATTTCTTGATTGAGGTAACTATCGACCCATTCGACTCCGCTGAGGCCAGAGTGTTTGGCTTTGAGCTCTTCCATCGAATATCCATCCGCCTGCTCATCGACATGATCAGAAGGATCAATGGTGAAAAATGTAAATCCGGCTGCAACGGTGATGTCAACGTCGTTCGGAACTTTGAGATGGTCGGCGTCGGCTCCCGTAATGCGATCCCAACCAGCATCGGCCATGCCTTGAAACGCATCTGCCATCACACCTTCAGGAGTCCGCTCGGTGCGTGTCATTTCCCGGATCGATTGCTGTGGGTAGATGCCTTCAATCTCTCCACCGGCAGCCAGCATCGCGGCAACATGTCCGGGTGTCGCCAATCCGATACGGTCTCCGAATCCAAAGCTCGGTTTGAGTCCTAATGTAACAGCTCTGGGCATGGTGTCTCTTTCAATCGATTGATGTCGTGATTTGTGTTCTGCTAGCGATTGGAAATTGTGCAAGCGGGAAAAAATTTATCGTTCCCCGAGAATTGTTATGAAAAGCGTAAGTTCAAAAATAGGAACACTGATTTTCGCTGATCTTCACTGATCAGGAAAAAACTGATCAGTTCTCGATCCGCCTTTCATTACCAATCCACATCGCTCATGCCGACTCGGAGAGTCGGCCTACAAGAACGCTCCACTTGTCCGTTTTAATTTCTTTGCGATTCTTCGCGTCTTACCGCCTTGGCGTCAAACTTTTATGAAATATGTGAAAGCTTCGTGTTCTCAAATTACTTCAGATACTTGTTAAATGATTCGATGGTTTGCTTGGCCGCGTCGTCCGGGTTTGGCCAGGGAAACGCTTCTGCGGAAGCGTATTTGTCGTATCCGATTTCTTTCAAGGCTGCGGCAATTGGTTCGTAGTTCATGTGGCCGTTTCCTGCTGGCTTGCGGCTGGAATCGACAAAGTGAACGTGCCCCAGATGCTTGGCGGCCGCTTTTAGTCCGTGAGCGATATCGTCTTCTTCGATGTTCATATGAAACAAGTCGGCCAGCAAAACGACATTCGCGATGCCCGATTGCTCCAGGAAGTAAGCACCATCCGACATCCTGCAGATCAGGTTCGTTTCATAGCGGTTCAACGGCTCATAGATCAGAGGGATTTTGTATTGCGAGGCATGTTTGCCAAGTTCCTGAAGAGCCTCCGCCAGCCAGCCGAGGGCTTGCTCTTTGGAGACATCGCCGCCCCATTTTCCTTGCATCGAGCCAATGATGGCCGGTGCTCCAAACGGGCCACCCAAGTCGATCATCGTTTTGACAAAGTGAATCGCCTTGGCTCGTTGGTCGGCATCAGGGTCTGTCAGCGACAGTTTCTGAATGACCATTCCGGCACCCGTTCCCACGGCGGCAAGATTGAGACCATGCAGACCAAGTAATGCTTTCAACTCTGCCGGGTCCACCGCATCAGGGCCCGGTGCGAAGAGTTCAATGGCGTCGTAGCCAAGGTCGGCGGCTTTTTGACATGCAGCAGGAAGGTCGTGCCAAAAGACAAACGGGCCTCCTTCGGCTTCTTTGACAAGGCTCACTGTGACGGCTGATTTGATCATAATGTCTATTTCGTTTTGAGAATATTATTAGGTTGAGCCGCCAGCGTAAGCTGGCAGGGAATGAGGTTTCAGATCAAGTATTGAGTTCACTCACTGCGGAGCAATCGATTGCAGGTACCGACCGCGTAGCCGCACCATTTCCTTGAGCTTTTCCGGCTCGGATTCGGCGAGGTTCGTTGTCTCGCCGGGATCGTTTTCCAGATCGACCAGAAACATGCCATCGACTGTATTCACGGGCTGTTTACTGACCGTGTCTCGCGGATTGCCGAGAAGTTTCCAATTGCCACGTCGGACGGCCCATTGAGGATTTTTTCCTCCTCCCATATG
>Ga0181597_10000375_pt1 | contig 49561 bp, 44 predicted proteins | sample 041ome_5_FD_148647 | JGI IMG/M metagenome (GOLD analysis project Ga0181597, IMG submission 148647) | Coastal salt marsh microbial communities from the Groves Creek Marsh, Skidaway Island, Georgia - 041403US metaG (spades assembly) | ecosystem: Environmental > Aquatic > Marine > Intertidal zone... | reverse complement strand
GGTCTTCGAACGTGAGGAACTCTCGGTTTACAGTTGTGACGGACCACCCGTCAACATTTTCCGGAGTTCAACGCAACTCGCACGGCATGCGTACAAGCTCTGTGTGTATCATTCGACATTGTGAGGAGGGAGATTCTGGATAAATTGCGATAAATGGACTCGCTTTGGTTCTCCGCGTAGACTGTTCCGATTATTACGATTTTGTCAAACTCCTACTTGATCCAGCTTGCCTGAACCCGTTCTATTTGAATTGCTTTTCAGGCTTGGTGAGATTGTCTAACCTGATGGAGTTGTATCGAGTGCGACTGTTGCGCAATCCCTGAATGTTCCCAATGCCTCTCCGGTAAAGTATCCCCTATGTCTGTACTGCTGGCAGTTTGTTCGATTCTGCTGCTGACCGGGATATTGGGGATCTGGATTGTGAGAATTCAACCGATGCTTGGCCCCACGACACTTTCCAGTCCAGGGGGGTGGTTTCTCATCGGTGGTGGATTCTGGATCATCGTGGGTTCGCTCGAACTCTGGCACTTCTGGGTGGGGACGAACGACTGGAGTTCTGTCATCAGCAGAGCCCACTATTCCTCGGTCACCTTGATGCTTGCTCCTTTGGTCTGTGTATTGGGAGCCAAGCGTCCGGGAATTCGATTCTGGAACATCTTCGTCGTGATACCGATGCTGATGATGCTCAATTGGCCGTTGATCGGCGAATTATTCGGGACGATTCCCAACAAGTCGCTCAATCTTGAACCTCCCGCGTTGATGGGCGTGGTTGTGGTCTTGTTAATGGTCCTGGGGAATTACTTCGGCACTCGTCTGACATTGCCGGCTATGATGTACTGTTCGGCCATTGCATTTGCGTTGACGACTTGTAGTGAATCGGTCCCTGCTCCCGTTTCATCGCCATTGCTGGTTCGCGCATTCTCGGGTTTCCTCATCAGCTTCGCACTCTTGCTAGCAGGTTCACGAATGAAAACCGCCTCGCTTACCAGAGATGGGTATGAAGGTCTCTGGCTCGATTTCCGAGACTGGTTCGGAATTCTTTGGACGCGACGAGTGATGGAACGCTTGAACCAAACTGCGGAGACGGAACAGTGGTCGGCACGACTGTCGTTGGATGGGCTTGTCTGGAATGATTCTGTCACGGAACCAGAACGTCAGGAGACTCAGGAAAAAATGGACCGTGCGTTTCGCTGGATTTTTCGCCGGTTTGTCGATGAAAAGTGGATTGATGAGCGACTCAAACCCTAATAAAAGAGAGATTCTTGGCGTAGAGAGTCCTCCGATATCACTGACACTCGTGTTCAGTTAGACTGGTTATCAAATTTGAGAGTTCTCGATCTGACGGGTTTAATATGTCTTCATCGCCTGAAATCGATTTTCAACAACAAGCCGAACAACATCTGGAGGGATTAAACATCCTTCTCGATGTCACTAACAAACTGGCTCAAGAACAGAATCTGTCTGCGATTTTGAAATTGGTGACGGAAGCGGTCTGTGCGGCCCACCATTGTGACCGGGCGAGTTTGTTTCTGTATGACGAACATCGGCAGGATTTGTACACGGAAGTGGTGACCGAGTTGGAGATTTCGGAAATACGCAGAGAGCTTGGAGAAAGCATTGTCGGTTGGGTGGGCAAACATCGAAAAATGCTCAACGTCCCGGATGCGTACGCAGAAGCACGGTGGGATCGTTCGGTCGATCAGAAAACGGGTTTTCGGACAGAAACAATTTTAGCGTGTCCGATTCTTTCTGTGCATGAGGATAAATTGTTGGGCGTCCTGCAGGTTCTCAATAAAAAGACAGGAGTCTTTACGGAACTCGATGAAAAACTGATCATGGCATTCGCCTCTCACGCCGGTGCTGCGATTGAAAGGCAGAAGCTGATCGAACAAGTTCGCGAGAAAGCTCAATTGGAATCGGCCATCGAACTCGGTCGCGAAATTCAGACCAGCTTTTTACCCACGACCATGCCGATCATCCCACAGTATGAATTGGCGAGTTGGTGGGAGCCGGCCGAGTCCGTGAGTGGAGACTACTACGATTTCGTCAAACTTCCCGATAATCGTTTAGGCATCATGGTTGCCGATGTGAGTGGCCATGGAGTGGGGCCGAGCCTCATCATGGCTTCGTTTCGTGCCATGTTCCGAGTATTGGCTCGCAATCGTTCTCGGGTTTCAAAGTTGTTTCATCTTATTTCGGAATCGATTTATCCCGATTTGCACGACGGACGTTTCATTACGGCTATCTTTGTTGCGATTTGTCCTTCGACTCACGAATTGAGTTTCACGAATGCCGCTCATGCACCGGCTCTCTATCTCGAACGTAAGACGGGGATTATTCACGATCTGGAGACCACCAGCTTGCCGATTGGTGTCATCCCCGATATGCCCATCAAGCCAGGGACTCTGCGGAAGATTCAACCGGGAGATTTAATTGTCCTCGCCACCGACGGTCTCATCGAGTTGCGGAACCGAGACAACGAGATGTTTGGGACCGAGCGGTTGAAATCAATCATTCTGGAAAATCAGGAATTACCGGCAGCAGAATTACGCGATCTGATCCGCAGCCGAATTCGCGAGTTTCACCCCGACCCTCATCTTCCGGACGACATCACTCTGTTGTTGATCGAACGGAAGTCTCGATGAGCCGACATGCGTTGTTTTTAGCGATGTTCGTGCCTAGAATCGGAGCATGACACAGGCAACGTCGACATTTCGCAAACCTGTTCCACCTTCGGTATTGGTGCTGGAAGAGTCACCTTTCTGGTCTGCGGAGTTGAGTCGGCAATTTGTCGATGATCCGATCAGCATTCGGATGAGGTCGCATGCACGGGATGTGATGCCTTTGTTGAATACGAGAACCATCAGTTTATTGTTGATTGGTTTGGAGATTTATTTTCCCGAGGCATTACGGTTATTGGCACAAGTTCGCCAACAATCGCAGAATGTGAACACAATCGTTCTGCTGCCTCATGAAAATTTGGATTTGGAATGGACGTTACGCGAAATGGGAGCTGCGGAAGTGTTGCCGACTCCTGTTTCTCCTGAGCGTTTAACTGACATCGTAAAAAGATATTTGTTTCACAAAACTACCAAGGTCACTGCAAGTCATTCACAAAATTCGGAATGAGCAGTTCGACCAGGAATCGAGTTGATAGACAATGAATGAATCAGACCTGCTTTCTTCTCTGGAATCTCTGAAAGACCCGGCGTTCGGTCGGTCCCTTAAAGATTTACAAATGCTCGCCGGTGCCACCAAATCGGATGGTCGGTGGACAGTACAAATTCAGTTACCCACACATGCCTATTTGCTCAAAGATGAATTGACCGCGTTGATCAAATCGACAATTGCAGAGTCGCATCCCGAAGCGGGTGATGTCGATGTCACGTTTTCTGTCAAAGTTCTCGGCAAGAATGCTGGCGGAACCATCGGCCTGAAAGTCAAAAATGTGATTGCGGTGGGGAGTGGCAAAGGGGGCGTTGGCAAAAGCACCGTCGCTGCGACTCTCGCTTATGGCCTCAAAAGTTTTGGAGCAACCGTCGGATTAATGGATGCAGACGTCTATGGCCCCAGCATTCCGCATCTTGTGGGAGCGAAGGGTGAACCCGAAGTGGTCGAGAAAGAAAATCCTGACGGACAAAAAGTTCAACGACTGCAACCGATCATGGCAGACGGAATGCCGATGATGTCCATCGGCTTCATGATTCCCGAAGATCAGGCGGTGATTTGGCGAGGTCCGATGTTGCACAAACTACTCACGCAATTCATGCAACAAACGGATTGGGGCGATCTCGATTACCTGATTATCGATATGCCTCCCGGCACCGGAGATGTGGCCATCACCTTGTCACAAATGGTGAGTCTGGCGGGAGCCGTCGTCGTCTGCACTCCGCAGAAAGTGGCGCTACTGGATGCCGTCAAAGCGATTGGCATGTATAAGCAGGTGAAGATTCCGGTCCTTGGGATTGTCGAAAATATGAGTGGCGAGATTTTTGGGAGTGGTGGAGCGGCACAGAAAGCGAAGGACCTTTCGCTCCCTTGTCTGGGAGAAATTCCCAGTGATCCCGTCATTCGCGAGTATGGAGATGAAGGGCAGATCTCCAAATTGTTCAGCGAGGAGAATTCTGCTCGCGAAGCCCTGGAAAAAATGTGTGCGACAATTGCCGGGCAAATCGTCTTGAATTCACTCGATGCCCCCAAGATGCCGTCATTGGAAATTCTGTAATCGCTCTAATTTCCGAGAATCTTTGAGGGAGCGGTAGAAACCTGCGAGATCGGGCGTTGCGTTCGTCGCTGGTCGCGTATAATGGAATCCCTCCCTGTCTGGCCTGAATGACCTAAGGATGACCCACCATGACCACCTCCATTGTATTGATCGAAGATGATCGTGAAATTTCTTCGACGATGACCGCTGTTTTGCAAAACGCAGGCTACACCGTCGATACCGCCCCAAATGGTGTCGATGGACGCAAGTTGATCGAAGAAAAAAATCCCGATCTTGTCATCACTGATATGATGATGCCCCGAATGGGTGGGTTCCCGGTTCTCGAATATCTGACAGAACTCGATTCACCGCCGCGTGTGATCATGATCACAGCAAATGAAGGCAGCCGACATAAAGCGTATGCCGAGATGCTGGGGGTTTCCGATTATCTGCGCAAACCCTTTGCGATGGATGTGCTGTTGGAAACCATTGAGAAAGTTTTGTCGGCGGAAGAAGACTCGGCCTCTCCCAAAGGCTCAAGCAAACTCCGTCGCAGTAAGAAGTCGTGAATCGCCGGACCTCTAGTAATATTCGACACCCAGGCTGCGTTCGATACTACGTGCCTCGGGTGACATGATTTTATCGAACCACCATTTATCGTTTTCCGATGATTTTGACATGCCACTGCGTGACTGCAACATCATCTCTTCGTGACCTTTATCGACGCGGTTCTCGTCGGCATAGTCGTTACCGCGTTCTTGCGGCACAGGAAACATAGAGTTGATAGTATTGTGGCCAAGTTGACGAGAATCGTCCATGGCTTGGCAACCACAACTCAAACAGCCGAGAGTTAATGCAGAGAGTAGATACAGATTTTTCATGGGAGAATCCCGAACGGATTTGGCAGGACTGGGATTTCAATTGGCGAAGGATTCGCCGGTGAAGGGATCGGGATTGTAGGTCATTGTTGAAGAGCGTCCAGATCAGTCAGCCCGAATACCTGGTTTGTTGACGCCCGATTGGAAATTTTACAATAAGCGCTGTCTCATGAATGTTCGCCAATTACCCAGCCTGGAATCTCCACTCGATCTCTTGGTCGTTGCTCCTCATCCCGATGATGCCGAGATCAGCGTGGGAGGGATCATCGCCGCCTCTCGGGCAGAAGGCTTGCGAGTTGGCATCATTGACCTCACCTCGGGAGAGCCGACCCCTCATGGTACGCCGGAACTTCGTCGACAAGAAACAGAGAATGCGACCAGGATTCTTGACCTCACCTGGAGAGGAAACCTGGATCTTCCCAATCGCAGTCTCGAAAACACATTGGAAGCCCGTCGGAATCTCGCGGAAGTCTTTCGCTTGACACGACCGGAGATCATTCTTGCCCCCTATTGGGAAGACTCTCATCCCGATCACGTCGTGGCTTGTCGATTAGTGGAAGATGCCCGTTTTTGGTCAAAACTGAGCCGGACTGACTTTGCCGGTGAACCTTATCTGCCGCCGAAACTGTATCATTTTTTGAGCGTCCATCTGCGTGTTCATCCCTCCCCTTCCTTTGTGTACGACATCTCCGCTCACATTGAGACAAAAATGCAGGCAGTACGAGCCTTTGAAAGTCAGGTGTTGACCGGTCGCTCTGAGGAATTTCCCACAGGCATCGATGATGTGAAGGATCGCGCACGGTACTGGGGTTGGACGATTAACAAAGCTTATGCAGAGCCATTATATTCGAGAGAAGAAATCGGCGTCCGTTCCCTGAAGTCATTTCTGTAACCCATGAGCAATTCCCACGTCACGGTCGAGTTTCTTGGCATCGTTCGACAACGAGTCGGTGTCGAGCAGGCAGAGTTCACTGCCAGTTGTCTGAAAGAACTCTGGACACTGGTGGGAGAACAATATCCCGAACTGGAAGGTGTTTGTGTAGAAGCAGGCTCATTGAAGAACGGATATCTGGCGAGTATCGAAGGCCGACGCTTTACTCGTTCGGCCGATGAGCAACTTTCCCCTGGCGATCACATCATACTCCTCTCCGCAGACGCAGGCGGATAACAAAACCTCTACTTGAACTTCTATCATGACAACGTCTGTCCCCGGATACTTTGGACGATACTTGAGAGTCGATCTTTCGACCGGACGGTCGGAATCGAAATCATTATCCGAATCCGTTTTGAGACAGCATATTGGTGGCGTTGGTTTGGGGACTTGGATTCTTCGCGAAGAGACCGCCGGGAACGTGGAACCTTTGTCGCCGGATGCTCCTTTAATCTTCACTTTTAGTCCATTGGTGGGGAGTCCCCTCACAACATCGGCGAAGTTCGCCGTCGTCGCCAAGTCGCCACTCACGCAACGTCTCAACGACTCCCTCGCCTCTTCGCATTTCGCCATTGCGGGTAAGAAAACCGGCTACGATGCGATTGTTATCGTGGGACGAGCCGAAAGTCCGCAGGTTCTTCTCATCACCTCAACCGGCATCACACTGCAAGACGCCGCCAATCAATGGGGAATGATGATCCCCACTGCCGAGGATTCTCTCAAACAGCAGTTCGGAACAGAGTATCGTTACGCGGTGATCGGTCCGGCGGGAGAGAATCTCGTTCGGTATGCAACAGTTTCTCATGACGGACGACATGCCGGTCGCGGTGGATTGGGTGCCGTCATGGGATCGAAGTTACTCAAAGCGATTGGAGTTTGTGGTCAGGAGCGAATCCGTTTTGCGAAGCCTGAGAAACTGGTTGCGCTGAGCAAGGCAGTCTCGAAAAAATCGTTCGGTCCTGCGACTGAGAAATATCGCGAGTTGGGGACCGCGGGAAATTTATTGGTCTTCAATCGTTTGGGAACATTGCCGACGCGGAATTTTCAGGCTGGAGAGTTCGAGCAGGCCGTCGATCTGGCTCCTGAAACCCTGACACTCAGTCGAGAGAAGGCCCGCAAATCGTGCGCGGCGTGTACCATTGGCTGCGAACATCTTTATCCCATCGCGAAAGGTGAAAAACCGGTCCGGTTGGAGTACGAAAATCTGTTCGCTTTAGGACCAATGTGCGGCGTGGGCGATGCCGATCAAGTTCTCAAAGCCTCGCAATCGTGTGATGAACTGGGGATCGACACGATTTCTGCTGGTGGAACCATCGCATTTGCGATGGAGTGTGCGGAGCGAGGCTTGATCGATTGGGAGGGATACGCATTCGGACGAGGCGACACGTTACTGTCGGCGATTGAAAAGATCGGACATCGGCGTGACGAAGGAGACTTGTTAGCAGAGGGTTCGCGAATTCTGTCGCAGAAAATTGGACAGGCAAGTGAGGCTTTCGCACCTCATGTCAAAGGGTTGGAATTACCCGGTTACGAGCCGCGAGCTCTGCAATCGATGGCTCTCGGTTTTGCTGTTGGATCGCGCGGTGCCGATCATAACCGATCAGGCGCGTATCAAGCCGACTTTTCAGAGACACTGGACCGTATGAATCTCACTGAGGACGATGTGTCGGCAGCCATTCAAACGGAAGACGAAGCGGCCATCATCGATTCGCTGATCCTGTGCAAATTTCTGCGCGGCATCTTTGAAGACAAATTTTCCGAAATGGCCGAAATGTTGTCGCTAGTGACCGGTTGGAACATTGATGGCGAGGAACTTCAACAGTCAGCACAAAAGATCGTCGAGCTCAAGAAACGATACAACATCGAGCAAGGTTGGACGCCTGCCGAAGATACGCTCCCCGAACGGTTTCTTTCCAGTTCACTCAATACCGGCGGGAGTGCGGGTGCATCACTGCCGAGAGAGAGATTAGAGCGTCTCGTTCGCGCTTATAATCTTGGTCGTGGTTGGAGCGAAGACGGTTATCTCTCCACGGACGACAGCGTGGATTAAAGCGAGTCGATCAAAACAGAGTATAGATGAACGGTGCGGCACCGGTGGTCGTGAGGAATGCCAACACTCCGACCATTCCCAACACTAAAATGATGGGCAGCATCCACCAGATTTTGTTTTCCTTGATAAACATCAGGAATTCAGTCGCGAGCCCCAATTGTTTGTCCTGGCTCAGCTCTTCAAAACTCTTTTCGCTGTTCGTTTTATCTTCTTGTTCTGACATGGCAATTCTGGCCTGATCATAATATTGGGGATGTCTTCAAGGATCCGCGGAAACTCGTTCTCTTAGTATTGTCGAAAGTAGCGTTCTTTAGAAGATGAGATTTCTTTCGGTTGCCAATAACTGGATCGGCTGCGATCAATGGTCAATTGTAAGCGGTCGCGTCCCATCATTCGGAAAATGAGCCCGATTGGTAGAAACACGAACAGAAAGACTGCCATCATCAGGATCTCACCTACGACCAAGCCTATGGGCATCAAGATCAGCGAGAGTCCCAAAAAAATTGGTTTGAGGATTTGGGGAGCCGCCATTCCGAGGATTGCAAGTACAGCACCGATCCCTCCCAAAATGCCAATCACAAACGTCGTGGCTCCCCACAACCATGCCAGAAATGGAAGCATGATGAGAGAGAACCAGCCGAACTGTTTCAGTTGACGGTCTTCGGGATTCCAGTTGAGTTGAACGAGTGCCATATGTGTCTCTAAGGGCGATTTGATTTTGGGTTTAATTAATCGAGTTGGAACTGGGCCAGATGCTCTTGCTGTTGTGATTCATCGACATCCAGATTTTGGTTTTTCTTTTCGACAACATGACGACCCAACACGAGAACATCCATGCCGGTCATCTGAAAACAGCGAAACGCATCTTCAGGAGTGCAGACGATGGGCTCTCCCCGAACATTGAAGCTGGTGTTGATCATCACCGGACAGCCGGTTTGATCGTGAAACTTTGTCATCAGATTGTGGAGAACCGGATTACGCTCATCATCGACAGTTTGAACGCGTGCCGAGTAATCAACGTGAGTGATTGCCGGGACGCTCGAACGGCTGTAATTCAATTTCTCAATTCCGAATGCCTGTTCGTAGTCTTCTCCCAATTCCTTGTTGCGAATTTGTTCGTGGACGGGTGCCACAATCAGCATATATGGGCTCTCTTCTCCCTCTCGCATTTCAAAGTATTCGTGAACGTGTTCTTGCAACACGATGGGAGCAAAGGGGCGGAACGATTCCCGATATTTGATTTTGAGATTCATCACTTGCTGCATTTCCGGGCTGCGGGCATCACCGATGATGCTGCGCGATCCTAACGCCCGTGGACCAAATTCCATCCGTCCCTGAAACCAGCCAATCACATTTTCGTCGGCGATCAGTCGTGCGACATACTCACACATCTCGTCATCCGTTTCAAAACGGGTTGACTCGACACCTTCCTTCTCAAGATATGTCGCGATCTCTTCATCGCTGAATTCTGGCCCAAGTCGTGAGCCATGTTGAGCGTCTCTACCGACGATCTTGCGAGGCTTATCGAGTAATTGATGCCAAATGAATTGAGCCGTTCCGAGAGCACCGCCCGCATCACCGGCAGCCGGTTGAATCCAGACACGATCGAAGGGACCATCCCGCAGGATCACTCCATTGCCGACACAATTGAGAGCCACGCCTCCTGCCATCACGAGGTTTTTCATACCAGTCACTTCATGGACATGGCAGGCGGTTTTCAGCATGACTTCTTCGGTGATCGCTTGAACCGATGCGGCGAGATCCATTTCTCGCTGTGTCAGTTCGGACTCCGGTTCTCGCGGAGGAGCCTCAAACAAACGATGAAACTTGTCGTTTGTCATGGTGAGGCCCTGACAATAATTGAAGTAGCTCATGTCCATGCGGAACGAGCCATCTTCTTTCAGGTCCATGAGTTGTTCGCGAATTCGGTCTGCAAATACGGGACGGCCATACGGTGCGAGACCCATGACTTTGTATTCACCACTATTTACCCGAAAGCCTGTGTAATAAGTGAACGCGGAATACAATAAGCCCAGCGAATGAGGAAAACGAATTTCCTGATCGAGAGTAATTTTGTTTCCTTCTCCACGACCGTAACAAGTGGTCGACCATTCCCCCACGCCATCAAACGTGATGATGGCTGCTTCCTCAAATGGAGACGGAAAGAACGCACTCGCAGCGTGTGATTCGTGATGGTCGGTAAATACAAATCGACCTTTGTAACGACCATGCAGACCTTTGCGCATCTCGCGAGGGAGGTGCAATTTTTCCTTTAACCACAAAGGCATCGCTTGCCGGAAAGAACGATAGCCGAGCGGAGTGAATTTGAGATACGTTTCGGTTAAGCGTTCAAATTTGGTGAACGGCTTATCATAGAACCCGACATAATCGAGTTCTTCGGGAGAGAGGCCAGCTTTAGAAAGACAGTAATCGATGGCATGTTGTGGAAATCGATGATCGTGTTTGACACGCGTGAATCGTTCTTCCTGCGCGGCGGCAATGATTTCGCCATCGACGATCAACGCCGCTGCTGAATCATGATAAAATGCCGAGATGCCAAGGATTGCCGTCATGAACTCACCGAGAAAAAGATTGAGTGTTCCATATTACCGGCCAGTCGAGGCATGGGTAATGGTTTCCCGGAGAATCTGACGAAATCTGAGCGTCAATATGGTTCAAACAGAGCTTTAGGCGGCTTTTTGCTGACTCTCATCATTTCGACCGAGGATTCGTGGTCCGATCAACGATTGTGGTCCGCTTCCCCAGGCATGCGATGCGACCGCTTTCTGAATTTCGTCTGCCACTTCCAACGCGGCGACGGCGGTCCAGCCATTGACGAGAGGTGTTGAGTTCGTTTTGACACACTTCACAAAGTGGGTGAGTTCGGCAGTCAAAGCATCGTCGTCAGAGACTTCAGCATCAGTGACAGTAATGAATCGGCCAAAAACATCGTCTCGCAATTGTGCAATGTCGGCACCAGGCTCAAATGCCATCTCAACCGGAGATTGGCCGGTAAGAAGTTCTGCTCCGGGAGCATACTGTTTCACTTCGCGAGTCGTGAAGTCAACGGTCGTGCATCCTGTTTCTGACCAGATCTGCATCGCTCGTCCGGCTGTTGGATTGATGCGGCTGGCCGAGACATCGGCAATACAACCGTTTTCAAATTCAAGTCGAGCCTGAACCGCATCTTCCTGTTTTCCAAATAGTGAAATCCCGAACGCTTTTACGCTTTTCAGTTCAGATTGAACTAGGCTCAGAATCAGGTCCAGATCGTGGATCATCAAGTCGTGAACGATACTGATGTCGGTGGAGCGAAAGGAGAACGAACTCAATCGTTCTGACTTAATGTATTTGGGGTTTTGACAAAGTGGTTCTGCGGCGACGGTTGCCGGATTGAATCGTTCTACATGGCCGACTTGAAGAGTGAGTCCGTTTTCGTCGGCCATCTCGGCAATTTGGCGAGCATCAGTCACATTACCTGCCAACGGTTTTTCCATCATCATCGGAATACCGTGTGCGACACACTCTTTGGCAACATCCAAATGAGCGAATGTGGGGACTGCGATTGAGGCGGCTTCAACATGAGGCAACATCTCGCGATAGTCGGCATACCATTCACATCCCCAACTCTCGGCGGCTTCGCGACCACGTTCTTCTGAAGAGTCGGCCACTCCGACCAGCGTGACTCCTTCAATTCCCGCAAGGATGCGAGCATGATGGCGGCCCAACGCTCCCACTCCAATAACACCAACTTTGAGGTCGTTCATGATGATTTGATCTTTAGATTTATGCCACGTGAGATGTCGGTTGAGTCGAATACTCTTTGTGGCTGGCTTTGATTTTTTGAGCGAGTTGTTGATTCAAATGGTGTCCCGAACGCCACGCGGTGATGTGACCTTTCAGATCACAGCCCAACAGGGCAAAGTCACCAATAGCATCCAGGATTTTGTGACGGACGCATTCATCGACGGCCCGCAATGTGTTTCCTGTTACTCCGTTATGACTGTAGACGAGCAAGTCTTTTTCGGTCACACGCTGGCCATAACCGGCCGCTCGTAACGCTTCGACTTCGGCTTCCAGTACGAATGTTCTGGCGAAGGCGATTTCACGCAGAAATGTTTCCGGCGTGACATCGACGGTCAATGTTTGCGGAGGAATCGGTGATCCATTGCCGTAATCGAGGTGATAAGTAATCACTAATCCCTCTGATAATTGAGGGCGAACCTGGACACTGGCATCTCCGCGGTCCGATTGGACTTCCAGGGCTTCTTCGATTCGTAACGACGAACGATAGGACGACTGTTCCACAATTCCGGCGGCAAGCAACTCTTCGACAAACGGTCGACAAGAACCATCGACGCCGGGAACTTCCGGGGCATCAATCTCGATCAGACAATTATCGATCTGCAAACCTGCCAGGGCAGCGAGAACGTGTTCGGTCAGTTCGACGCGAGCATTGCCGTTGACGAGAGAAGTGCGCCGGTGGGTCGATTCGAGAAATTCCAGACAAACCGGTAGATCGGGTTGACCTTTCAGGTCGACGCGACGAAAGACGATTCCGGTGTTGTCAGGAGCCGGGTGAAATCGCAGGCAGACATCGACACCAGAGAAGAGACCGAATCCGCAGATTTCGGCATTTCGTTTGAGTGTCTTTTGCCGTCGTTCGGCCATTGTCGTGTCCCGTCTCTCGAACAGACAGAAGAATCGAAAAGTGATGATACGAGTCAACCGACAACGAAGAATTTCAATCCTTCGCTGCCGGTCAGGCTCGTCGTCAACATAAGCCTCACCGAAACTCGGCAAGACGATAGATCAAATACTCATTATTGAGGTGAAGTCGCACCGGGAGCAGCGGCTGTTTTCTGATACTTCTTGTTCAGATATTCCAGCACTGCATCGGTGATGTCGTTTTCCGGGTTGTGGTACACGACTTGACGATTCATTCCGTTGATGACACCACGGGCATCATCTTCCTGACTCAGTTCTGTGCGATTAAAACGCAGAACGAGTGTGTACTTGTAGTACTCGGCGTACATTTTGACGGCCGATTGAACTTCCATGTACACTTCTTTGTAGATTTGCGATTCCTTACGCAGGAAATCACGTTGCATCACTTTGCGGCGAGCATCAATTTCTGCCGCTTTGGATGCGAGTTGCGACTCAGCTTGAGCGTAACCGGGTGACGTTTCAGTCATCATCTGCAATTTTGCCGACAACGCTTTGATTCCTTCCACATCAGCTTTGATGGTTTCTTCGGAACCGGCAATTTCGTTCTTCAGACCTTCACGCAAGGCTTCAAACTTTTTGTATTGTTTGAAGACCTGTGCCATGTCAATCAAGGCGACTTTGTGAGGTTCTGATTGTGCTTCCGCACGAATCAATCCCATTCCACAGATCATCGCCACAGCAGCGGTTAATACGACGAGCTTCTTCACGATATGCACTCCTTTGCAAATGCCGTTCATTCGGCGTGTTTCACAAGTCCCTTTGTGACAGGGCCCTTTATTCACGGGGCCGGAGTTTTGGCAAAATCTGCCGATTGCGTCAATACGAGCCAACCCCCTGTAGCATCGTTTTTTTAGTAACTTTCTGAAATAATGCAGAGTTCGAGCGGTGAGCGGTATTAGTTGTCCGCCTGCGATTGCATTCGGATCCTGCCACTTTAGACTGGTCCTGCAGAGTAATTGCCCGTTTTGCGAACATTTGCGGCCTGCGAGGCGTCTCGTTAATCGAGGTCTCGAAACCGACAATATTACTGAACTGATGGAAAGACGCTTTCATGCCACGTTACGACGCCCGACGCATCGAACCCAAATGGCAAGAATTCTGGGATCAAAATCAAACCTTTCGCGCACCAGACGGTGTCCCTGAGGGACCGAAATATTACGCACTCGATATGTTCCCCTATCCGTCAGGCAGCGGTTTGCATGTCGGACACCCGGAAGGCTATACGGCAACCGATATTGTCTCGCGCTATAAACGGATGAACGGCGTCAATGTCATGCACCCGATGGGATGGGATGCGTTCGGACTCCCCGCCGAACAATACGCCATCGAAACGGGAACTCATCCGCGAGTCACCACCTACAAAAATATCGACACCTTCCGTCGTCAATTGAAAAGTCTCGGCTTCAGTTACGACTGGAGTCGCGAGATTGCCACGACCGACATTGAATACGTTCGTTGGACCCAGTGGATCTTTCTTCAATTGTTCAACACCTGGTACGACCCCGATTTTGTCTGGACCGGACCGGATGGCAAAGAACGAACCGGCAAAGGACGTCACATCGACGAACTCCCCATCCCCGATGATGTTCAGGGAGAGGACGCCGTTCGGCAATATCAGGACGATCACCGTCTTGCCTATCAATCACACGCTCCCGTCAATTGGTGTCCCGCATTGGGAACCGTTCTCGCCAACGAAGAAGTCACCGCCGACGGAAAAAGTGATCGCGGAAATCATCCCGTCGAACGACGCGCACTTCGCCAATGGATGTTACGAATCACCGCCTATGCGGACCGACTCGGCAGCGAGTTGGACGAGGTTGACTGGTCCGACTCGATCAAGTTGTTGCAGCGAAACTGGATCGGCAGAAGTATCGGAGCAGAAGTCGATTTCTACATTGGTGACGACTTCGATTCATGGAAAAAGTCACGCTCTCAAAACGGCTTACCCAGTGCAGCCGGTGATGATGTCTTGCGTGTCTACACCACCCGCCCGGATACATTGTTCGGCGCGACTTACATGGTCATCGCTCCCGAACATCCGTATGTCGATTCACTCACCACCAGCGACAATAAAGACGCTGTAGAAGAATACTGTCGCAAGGCGGGACTCAAAAGTGACCTCGACCGAACCGATCTCGCGAAAGAGAAATCGGGCGTCTTCACGGGAAGTTATGCCATCAATCCCGTCAATGGGGAAAAGATCCCGGTTTGGATTGCCGACTATGTTTTGATCAGTTATGGAACGGGAGCCATCATGGCGGTTCCCGCACATGACGAACGCGACCTTGAGTTTGCACAGCAATTCGATTTGTCCGTCATCGAAGTGGTCGAGTCACCCGACGATTCTCCCAATATCGGATTCACGGGCGAAGGAACAGCCATCAACTCGGGAGAGTTCACGGGAACTCCCACCGCTGAGTTTAAACAGAAGATCATCGAAAAACTCGACACGGAAGGGATCGGCAAAAAGGCCGTCAACTTCAAATTGAGAGACTGGCTCTTCTCCCGTCAGCGGTATTGGGGCGAACCGTTCCCGATCTGGCATGAACTCGACGACGACGGAAATCCCACGGGACGAATTGAGCCGGTTGAAGAATCCGAACTTCCCGTCGAGCTTCCCGACATGGAAGACTTCAAGCCGAAGGGGACTCCCGAACCGCCGCTCTCATTTGCTCCCGATGACTGGCTCTTCAAAACCGATGCGGACGGAAAACGCTGGAAACGAGAAACCAACAGCATGCCGCAATGGGCGGGAAGTTGTTGGTACTACCTTCGTTATTGCGATCCTCAGAACGGTACGGACTTCATTGATCCCGAAAAAGAGAAATACTGGTTGCCGGTCGATTTGTATATCGGCGGTGTCGAACACGCCGTGCTTCACTTGTTGTACTCGCGATTCTGGCACAAGGTTCTCTTTGATTTGGGACACGTCACTTGTCCCGAACCGTTCCAGAAGCTGGTCAATCAAGGGATGATTCTCGGCGAAGCGGAATTATCAGGTTACAAGGATGGCTCGGGAAATTGGGTGTCCGCGAAAGATGTCCCTGATGAATTTGACGGAGAGACGGTTTCGGTCTCTGCGGAGGATGTCGAGAAGAAGGGAGAATCGTTTGTCTTGAAAGAGAACTCGGCCATCGCCGTCGATTCTCGTGCTCATAAAATGTCAAAGTCGCGTGGCAATGTGATCAACCCGGACGATGTCATCGAAGATTACGGTGCGGACGCTTTGCGACTCTATGAAATGTTCATGGGACCGCTCGAACAAACCAAGCCGTGGAGTATGTCGGGCGTGGAAGGAGTCTATCGTTTCCTTTCACGTGTTTGGCGTATGGTTGTCGATGATCGAGCCGAAGAGGTGCAATTGAACGAAGCCATTCAGGATGTCGAGCCGACCGACGATCAGCTTCGCATTTTGCATAAAACGATCAAAGCCGTGACAGAAGATGTTGAGAAACTCTCTTTCAACACGGCCATCAGCCGTATGATGGAGTTTACGAATGAGTTGAGCGGTCAGGATGTACGTCCTCGTGCTATCTTGGAACCGTTTGTGTTATTGCTCAGTCCGTTCGCTCCTCATCTCGCGGAAGAGTTATGGCAATTGCTTGGTCACGACGAGTCTCTCGCGTATGCCGAGTGGCCGAAGTACGACGAATCGAAATTGGTGGAAACCGAAGTCGAAATTCCCGTTCAGATCAAAGGCAAAGTTCGTGGTCGAGTGAAGGTGTCTCCCGATGCCGACCAAGAGACGATGATCGCCGCCGCCAAGAGTGTGGTGGCCGATCAGCTTGAAGGCAAAGAGATCATCAAAACGATCGCTGTGCCCGGTCGCATGGTCAACTTTGTGATCAAAGGATGAGCTTTCGTTAGTTCCCTCCTCACCCCGTCCCTCTCCTCCAGAGGAAGAGAGGGTGGCACGCAGGTCGGATGAGGAGGTCTTCAGTTTATCAGGCCTCACTAAGAGTATGACCATTTGGTCGACTCTCCGTTTTCAATAAATCACTTGTAAAAGTCAGGAATCTGTGTGTCAGACAAACCTTCCGAAAATGAATCCATTCGACTCGATCAGCTCCTGAAAGTGAGCGGATTGGCTCAAACGGGTGGACACGCCAAAATGGTCATTCAGGGAGGAGAAGTGTTTGTGAACGGCGAAATCGAGACTCGCCGTCGTCGTAAGTTGTTTACTGGAGACAAGATCGAGTACAACGGAGAAGTTGTCGTGATCGATGAGGGAGACTCGGGATCTGATCGGGCGGAAGAATCGAGTCCTGATCGGTCTTGAGTGAATCGCTCGGAAGTTCGATGATTGTAAGACAGAACTGGAACTCCGGAACGCTCGACGGCGTCCCATCAGAAGGATTGTTGGCCGATGCCATTAAAATCACTCCCCGTTGAAGAACCAACGCTCAACCTGACGCCGATGGTCGATATCGTCTTTTTGCTGATCATTTTCTTCATGGTGGGGACGCAATTTTCCGAGATGGAGCGTTCGGTTGATGTGCAACTGCCGACGGTTTCCAGTGTCACACCTCTGACCGGGGTTCCCGACGCGAAAGTGGTCGAGATCCACGAAGACGGAAAGATAGAATACGAAGGCGAAGAGATCACTCTCGCATCACTCGAAGAGACCTTGCAAGCCGCTCAGGAAAATTATGCAGGTCAGGCTGTTGTGTTGCGAGGCGATCAGCGGTGTGCCTACCAAAATATTATGAATGTCATCGCTGTTTGCAAACGGGCCAAGATCGCTTCCATTTCATTAGCCAATAAACCAGAACAAGAGTAGCAGTGACCCAATCATGAGTTTAAGTCTCGACACCGGATTATTGATTGTCGTCGGGCTGCTGTCTTTGACAGCGGTGGCGGCGATCGTGTTGATGATCTCGATGATGCTCGGGCGTAAAGCGGTCGCTCATGCCACCGGTCTTTCCTTTATTGTCTCGGTCCTGGCACATCTCGGCTTCGTCTGTGCCTGGTTCGCCTGGTACCTGTACGCTGAATTGAACCCCACGGCATTTGCCGCTTCTGCCGAAATTCCACGACCGGAAGAAGCTGTCGAAATCCTCGAAGTGTTTGAGAATACTGACGATTCTGTCACCGCAGAAACCGCCGGTGAGAGTGCGTTGTCGGAAATCACAGAAAACACAATGATCCCCGAACTGGATCGTTTCGTACCGGATGTCGAGACGGAAGCCTTTCCGCCGATTGATCCTGAACGAGAAGTCGTCACCGCAGAAATGGCACCTCCCATCGATATCCCGGATGTTCGCAGCGAACCCGATCTTCCGATCTCGGTTCCCGATCCGGTGAAAGCCGGTGCAACCGGACCTCTTACACAAGCTCAGATCCCGTTGGAAGTCGAAGCTCCCGTGAGACAAGCGCGCCCGGAAGTGAAAATCCCCGACACGCCGCTCGAACGAACCGTCACACCGACTGTCGCACAACAAGACTCAGCCCTCGAACGCTCTCAAAAGGCGGGCGCGGTGAACCGCATCGACATCGATTCCAAACCTTTGCTCTCGGCTCCCGATTTGGTGGAAGACCCGGAAGCGATGTTGGAAAAAGCCGAGGACGACCTCACCATCAGCCAACTCGCCGGACCGACTCCCACAATCATCGACGATTCCAATTATGGGACAGAATCCAATGCCGATTCGGACGATGGTAAAATCAGTGATTCTCCTGAAGAGAATATTACTCGCACCAAACTGGCAGAGCCGATTGGTATCGATGGCGGATCGATGCAACGTGAACGACCTAATTTTGCTCCGTCGACTCCGTTTCCTGATGTCGATGGCTTAATGGTCACGCCGACGGTCCCCGATCTCGGCTTGCCAACCTTGAGTGCAAACGCCCCCAATCTCGTCAAATCAAATTTCGATCTGCCAATGGAACGCTCATTAGAAGCAGTCCCCGAAACTTATCGATTGCGCTCGATCGAACGTCGAGCCGACATTGCCCGTAAGTTTGGAGGAACGGAAGAGACCGAACGAGCCGTCGAAAATTCCCTCGCCTGGCTCGCCACTCATCAGACAGCCGCCGGTTATTGGGATGCAGAACGCTACGGGAGTGGACGCGGACCGGAAACCGATGTGGCCGATTTGAATCTTTCCGACGAACGAAAAAAAACACGCCGTGAATCGGGGATTCAAGCGAATAGCGGAGTGACGGCTCTCTCTCTGCTCGCATTCCTGGCCGCTGGATACACCAACGAGGATGGTGAATACGCGGACAACGTAGACCGTGCGATCCACTGGATGATCGATCAACAACGCGAGGATGGTTATCTGGGAGGCAACGCGACTTACTTTGCTGCCAATTATTGTCACGGCATGGCAACGTATGCATTGGCAGAAGCATTGGGAATGCAGAGTAATCCTGCCGCCGCTACAAAACTGAAGACCGCCGTTGAAGGTGCCGTCAGCTATTCTCTGTTGATGCAAAACACGACCGATGGCGGTTGGCGGTATCGTGCTCAATCGGGTGAAGGAGACATGAGTATTTTTGGTTGGCAGTTGATGGCACTTAAATCTGCCGAAATTGCCGGGATTAACATTCCTGAAACAGCCAAGAACCGAATGATTGGATTTCTGAGAGATCGATCACTGGGAGCAGAGAAAGGATTGGCGGCTTATCGACCCGGTGAACAGGTCACGCCCGCCATGACTGCCGAAGCGCTCTTCTGCAAACAGATCCTCGGCATCCGACGCAGCAATTCCCAATCGACCGAAGCGGTTGAATATCTACTTCGCAAACCGCCCAAGATTTCGGACTGGAATCTCTACTACTGGTACTACGGCACATTGGCCATGTATCAATATGGTGGCGATGAATGGGACCGCTGGAACCTCTCGATGCGAGACACTCTGGTCTCGACACAAAAACTCAAAGGGGACAACGCGGGAAGTTGGGATCCGGTCGGTCCGTGGGGACCATACGGCGGTCGTGTCTACTCGACCGCACTGGCGACTCTCTGCCTGGAAGTGTACTACCGCTTTCTGCCACTGTACGAACATGGCGGTCGGTTTGACGAATAGACTACTTAGTCTTCCAGTTTGCGAATTATTGCTTCCTGACGCTTTTGACTTTCAGCCTCTTTTACTTTTTTAAGAGAATTGCGACGTTCCACCGCTTCGCGCGAGAGAGGTTCTGCTGCCGGGCGTCGCGGTTCGCGTTCTTCGCGCAGCTCATTCACTTCACGTCGTAACGCGCGCACTTCATTACGCAAATCCTGGACGAGTTCGAATAGTTCTCCTAATTCACCGCGAGGTTCCTCTCTCTCTTTTTCGCCGCGTTCATGATGTTCGAGGGCATCCGAAATTTCTTCGACCTCTTGTTCAATCCGCTCGCGAACTTCCCCAATTTCTTCCAGTTCCTGTTCTGCCTTTTTGGCTTCTTGTTCAAGATTATCCAGATGCTTCTCGAGCTCGTGTTCTCGTTGACCCAGTTTTTCGTATTCGCGGTGAAGATTCTCCCGATGTGTGTGCAGTTCATCTCTATTTGGTTCTCGTTCGGCAATGGCCGATGATGAACCGTTCCATATCAACGAGATGGCTAAAAGGCAAAGACAAACTGTGGTGGGCATGAGGGTTCTTCGCATGGGGCACCTTTTCGATGAGATCGTGTGTCAGAATTGGCTTCTCCGCGTCGCGTGGTTTCTGCTATGATCATACCCTGAGAAGAACAGTACGTCGAACTTTATTGAGCCCGCCATGCCTCTTAATCGACTCTCCGAATGGGTCGCCATTCAACGAAATCCCACCTCTGGATCCGGAGTGGGACGCGAAGAATTGGTGCGGCTGGTGCTCAGCTTGCAGAAGTTTGGCTATCAGGTGCGATTATTCAAAGATCGAGACAAGCTCTTACGGACGTTGAACGACCCGGAACACCGGTCTCTTCTGAAGTGTTTAGTCGCGGCAGGTGGAGACGGAACGGTCAACGATGTCCTCAATCGATATCCGAGTGTTCCGATTTCGTTATTTCCGATGGGAACCGAAAACCTACTCGCCAAGTATCTCCAGATCACCAATTCGGGTGAACAACTGGCCAAGATCATTCACGAAGGGCGGACCGAGAAGTTCGACCTGTGTGAGGTGAATGGTCGCAAGTTCTTGCTGATGGCGAGTTTCGGTATCGATGCCGATGTCGTGCATCGCACCAGTGAAGCTCGACAGGGAAACATCAGTAAACTCAATTACGTCCAACCCTTTTGGGATTCCGTGCGTAATTATGAATACCCCGAGATTCGTGTTTTCGTGGACGATGAGGTCGATCCGGTCGTCGGTCGCTACGGCATTATCAGTAACATTCCCGCTTATGCCTTACAGTTGCCGTTCGCAAAAGAGGCCAGTCCATTTGATGGTCGGCTCGACTTGCGTTTATTTGAAAAAGGGTCACTCTGGTCAACCATGGAATATTTGTATTATGTGACAAACCGTTGGCACGAAGACCGGGACGATGTGACCTGTTTGAGTGGCAGTCGTTTTCGGATTGAGAGTGATGTTCCCGTCCCCCTTCAAGTGGACGGTGATCCCGCAGGATTTACACCCGCCTCCATAGAAGTGAGTGCGACTGATGTTTCGTTGTTGGTACCAAAATACTTTTTATCTGATCAGTCGGAAAGGATTCCCCGATGAGCGTTGCTGATGTCCCTGTAGGAAAATGGACCTGTGGCGTCCAACAACGATTACTGTTCATCTCGGGCCCTTGTGTCATGGAAGATGAAGAACTCGTGAAGCGAACGTCTGGCGAGCTGGCAGAACTCGCCGATCGCTTGGGAGTTCAATTGGTTTACAAGTCGAGCTACGACAAAGCCAATCGCACGAGCATTCATTCCTATCGCGGCCCGGGGCTGGAACAAGGACTCGAATGGTTGGCTGCCGTCAAAGAACGCACCGGCTTGCCCGTCACGACAGACGTTCACGAACCCGAGCAAGCGCGCAAAGCGGCGGAAGTCTGCGATATCATCCAGATCCCCGCTTTTCTCGCTCGCCAGACCGACCTGTTACAAGCGGCTGCCGAAGGGACCGCCAAACATGGTGGCGTGGTGAATATCAAAAAACCGCAGTTTGTCGCTCCCGAGGACACAGCACATGCCGTCCAGAAATGCCGGGAATCCGGGAATGAGAGGGTCTTACTGACCGAACGTGGCACGACCTTCGGCTACGGACGGCTGGTGAACGATTTTCGCTGTATCTCCATCATGCATGACATTGGGACTCCTGTTATTTACGATGCAACACACAGCGTTCAAACTCCGGGCGGAAAAACAACCGGGGGACAACGTGAAATGGTGTGGCCGCTGTCACGGGCGGCGGTCGCGTGTGGTTGTGATGGCGTTTTCTTCGAGACTCATCCCGACCCCGACAACGCGAAAAGTGATGGCCCTAACATGGTCCCTCTCGCACAAGCGGAACGATTGATGACACAATTGACTCAAGTGAGAGATTTGATTCTTTCGCTGACGACTAATGATGAATAGACATTCTACGAATATTTCAGGTTTGACAGCATGACTCCTTCCGTTCGCCTTGGTTTGTTCTTTTCTTTCACAGCCTGCCTGTTGGTCGGCTGTCCGTCTCCTCCACCTTCGAGTGGAACGGGCTCCGGGAGTTCCACCAGCATCGAAGAACAGCGGTGTGCGGACAGTTTGAGAAATGCCTTCAACTCTCTCGATCCTTATCGTCTGGAAATTGATGCCGACATTGAAGCGACCGGGAACGAACTCAACAACTGGCTCTCCTCGTGCGGTCAGTCGCAGTGGGATGATGAGAAAGCCTTAAAGTCTCTCGCCAAAATCCTTAATGATGAGCAAATGGCGGCCATTCAGGCAGAGCGATTTGGCAGTCGAGATGTGGCGCATGTACGAACTTCGATTCTGTTGAGAAAAATTGCCGAGCAAGCAGTGGAAGGGGCCGATGCCGATCTCGAACGCGCCGTTCGATTATTCGATTACGTGTCCCGAAACATCATTCAGCAACCCGATAACCAGAACATCCCGCTGACGTTGTATCAAGTCTTCTTGTTCGGTCGTGCAACTGCCGAGCATCAGGCGTGGGCCTTCACAGAGTTATTACATCAGTTACGGATTGACAGTGCCGTGCTCATGCCCCGGCAACAAGATAAAAAGTCCTGGGTTGTGGCGGTCTGTCTGGAAGAGGGAAATTATCTTTTCGATTTCTCGTTATTGACACCGGTGCCATCAAAAACATCGGCGGCATGGCCGATTGAAGTTCCCGCCACCCTCCAGGAAGTCCTCGAAAATCCCGAACTGCTGACATCTCTTCAAGATCTGGGGAGTCAGGTCCCTTCTGCCGAGGCACTCAAAAATCCACAAGTATTCGTTCCCTATAGTACCCCCTTCTGGTCGATGAGAATGCGCTCTCTCAATCAGACGCAATCGGGTCTTGCAGCCGTTTTGGCCGATCCCTTGCTGGATGGTGAATACGGAAAAGGAGCCCTCTCTCGGATTGCAGACAGTTCCGAGACCTGGAAGAAGTCGGACTTGGCGATCTGGAAATTTCCCGAAGAACAGGAAACTGCATACTGGTCGATTCGCAAAAATTCGTCTCAGCAGCAAGCATTAATGGCACGCATGATGCCGTTTCTTGCCCCTCTCGAAGTGCAGGTGAATAAAGAAAAGCAGGAAGTCAAAGTGACCAAGGAAGGAAAAAAGCAATGGGCCACGCGACTCGATCAATTACAGGGTGAGTTTCCCAAAGCCATTACCACTTATGGAGGGTTAAGAGTCGGTAGTAAAAACACTCGAAACTTGATGGCGGCTCAAGGGCTCGATTCCTCTTTTCAAATCATTTTGCAACGGGAAGATGTGGCCGCTGAAGATGCTCATTTTTGGGTGGCCGCTTCACAATACGATCTGGGAGAACTGACGAACTCTCGTAGCACTTATCAAGATTATCTGAATCGTTACGAGTCAGCGCGATGGACGGATGCCGTTCAAATGATGCTCGCCCAGATTGCCCTGGCCGAAGGCGACCCTGAAACCGCAACGAATCTGTTACAAAGTGTGTCTCAAACTTCTTCGCTCAAGAAAGCGGCCGTGTTCCTCCAGTCGCGGATTGCTGGACCGACTTCCACAGAGTCTGAGCAAAAGAACGAAGAAGCCCCCAAAGAATCAGAGGAAGAAGTCGAGAAAAAATCGGCAGAGACCGACTCGAAGGATTCCTGATCGACGAGAACCGACTTCACTCTCGCCCTAACCCAGAGCCTCTTCGAGAAATTCTTGAGAGGATGCTTGCATCGTCCCCCGCAGACCGGCACACTTCGTGGAGTCAATTTTTCTTAAGTGCAGGGTCGAGATGTCTGTGATCATACGCCGATACTGGTTTTTGCTCGGTCTCTTGGTCATGATCCCGATTGGGCTCGCCTGTGGTTACAACGTGAGCGGTCCTTTTGTGCCATGGTGGTTGAAGAGAGTCAACCCCCGCTGGATCACTGCGGTCGTCCTTTTCTTGATGACATTCACGCTCGACTCTCGTCAGTTTCTGGTTTCCCTCAAAAAGCCAAGCCCCGTTCTGTTTGCCGGGCTCGTCAATCTTGGGTTACTTCCCTTGCTGGCTTGTGGTTTGGCACCTCTGCAATTGACGCTCGACTTTCAGGTCGGTCTGATGATCGCTGCCACTGTCCCCTGCACTTTGGCGGCGGCATCGGTCTGGACGCGCAAAGCAGGCGGGAATGATGCCGTTTCTTTATTGGTGACTTTAACCACGAACTCGTTGTGTGTGATTATCACACCCTTCTGGTTGGCCCAGTCAACCGCGCAGAACGTAGAATTTAATTTGTGGTATATGACGTTACGCCTGGTGCAAGCTGTTTTGATTCCCACGATTGCCGGTCAGTTATTAAGGCTGATTCCTGCGAACGCCCGGTTTGCCACCGCACGAAAAATCCCCATCGGAGTCGTCGCGCAAGGCATGATTCTGCTGTTGGTTTTTACCGCTTCGATGAAAGCCGGTTTGCAATTGGCGAGTGGCGAAGCCGCGATCAGCTCGTCGGCCTTATTGCTGGTCTGGATATGTTGTCTGGGATTACATTTGACCGGTGCTGCTGTGGGATGGTGGGGAAGTAGTGCAATGGGCCTGCCTTTAGCCGATCGGAAAGCGATTCTGTTTGCGGCCAGTCAGAAAACATTGCCGATTGGCGTGTTATTGGCGACCGATCCCACGATGTTCGGAAATGCCGGAGTGCCGTTCGCCATCTTTCCGATGCTCATGTACCACACCACTCAATTGGTGGTTGATACCTTCATCGCACAACGGCTGTCTCTGATGGAAGAGAACCAGCCTGCGTCTGCCGTGACATAAAGTTGCGTGCGTGTGAAGTCGCAAACGGAGCCGACCATCTACGAAAAAACGCGACAGAAGATTTTCATCCTGCCGCGTTTTCAAGTTGAGTCTCTGGTTCGTCAGATATTAGAAATTCGGGACCACGATGGCTGTGTTGTCGTACTGCGGATTGCGATAGACATCGACAAATGTCATTCCGAATCCCAATCGTAGTTCGTATTGGGCACGTCCCGCCCAAGGAGTATTGGGGTGACTTGTAACAACTTGTTGAAGCAGATTGCGGGCTTCTTTTCCCTGGATTTCCAACTCGGCCAGATACTCTTCCCGAGTAAATTTGAGACCAAACGCCTTTTTCAAGCGATTGTATTGTTCTTCATCGGGAACGATCATTTTGGGGACACGCCTGGCATCCCATCGATTGGAGGGAGTCTCTTTGCTTTTCCGTTTTGGTTCTGGATTTGTGGCAACGTGTTGGTCGATTGCCAGCAGAAACTGGAACAGCCTGATTTTGAAAGTCACCAGTTGAGCGTACGCCAGATCGTAATTGGCTCGCCATCGCATCGAGGCTTCCGTGTCGCGGAGAGGACGGATTTTTTCGAGCATCGAGAGCGCCTGGTCAACGAGCCCCATTGATTTCACCGCTTTGGGAACTTGCTTGGCGGCTTCCGACTGAAACTCGGCCATCTCCATCGGATACCAATCTTCTTTTATGTTCAATTGATTATCGAGGTAAGGATTGAGCCGTTCGATCACATCGAATACGACTCGGCGAAACTCTTCACGATCCCGTTCTTGAATATACTCTCGACGCGCACCGAGGAACGGTTGGTACTCTTTCATATCAAGAAACTCGTACTTCCTGTCCTCGATCTGACGAGAGGTGACCAGGTTCTCTTCCTCGCCAGGTAGAATAAAGAAGATACCTCCCGACTCTCGTGCCATGCGAACTTGAGCGTAAGGTCCAAAACCGGCAGCTTGCGTGTCCCAGCGACTATGCATACCGTCCCATTGCAGACACTCAACCATGGGTGTTTCGGGGCCACGTCGGACTTGAGGCCAGTGAACGGTCTTGAACTGCGGATGCACCCAACGGACACGAGCATACGGATAGCCAAACATCGATTCGCGGCCCATGAAGTAAGCAGGAACGCGACCTTGTTTCAGCTTCGAGACGGTTGCTTCCAGAAGTTGTGCATTGTCGCCATCATCTCCCGATTCATCGGAAACGACAATGATGACCAAGCGGCGTCCCTGTCGACGTGCCTGACCAACAAATTCATCGACAGTCGCGCTGATCGACTGGCACATGTTCTCTTTCCCCGATTGGTCGACAGGAATCTTGCCAATCGATGCTTTGATTTCCTCGATATCAGAGGTCGGTTTGGTGTGTTGATGAATGGTTTCGCCAAACGAAAGAATCGAGGTCAGAATGTGCTCCTCTGAGATTCGTTTTTTGAGTTCTTCATCTTTCTTGGTCAGAATTCCCAGCTCTTCGTAGACCTTGTAAAAGTTCTCAGCAATTTCTTTTTGGTCGTCTTTCATACTGCCGGATTCATCGAACAACCAGACAGCCATGATTTTTTCTTTTCGCATGAGGCGAATCAGTTCCGCCGTGATGCGACCCATGGCGGCTCCGTAACCTTCAACCGCTGCGCCGGAATCTCCCGTCACTTCCCCTTCACCGAAGTCTTTACCGATGGTTTCGTCACTGGGGAGAGTCACTTCGGTCAGCGAAACCTCGATTTGAGGATCTTCCAGTGTCTCGGCTTGTTCGACTTTAGTGGTGGTGACCACTGGGGCTGATGAGGAACCAATTTCTCCCGTCACTGCGCCACCCGGCTGAGTGTTGAAAGTCTGTGCAACCTCTGTCTGGATTTCGAGTTCTTTGGTGAACTCTTCCTGAGTTCGCTCCGGTTCAAAGACCGTCTCCAGATCCAACTGAGTGGCCGGATCGATCACGGTCAACTTAATGAGAAACAGACCGGCAAGCACCACAACGTGCGCAGCCAAAGAAACACCCAATGCGGGGAGGTCACTAAATTTCATCAAACATCATCTCCATGAGAATGCCAAACGGCTAATCTCGGGGAAGGGACAAATTGGTAATGATCTACAAAACAGACTCAATGTAAAAATTCTGGCCAGAAATGATGGTTGGCCATCGATTGAGTTTGTTTCACAATCGCAATTCTTACAGTATAGGACGCTTCTTGGGTTGTTCTGGACGGTCACGATTACGTCGTCGCTCAATTTCATCAGCGAGTAACAATCGGGCCTGATCATCATTCCCATTCCGCGTCATCACATTCCCATCCGTGGAAATCGATGCTTCTTCCCATCCCCAGCCCATTGGTTGTGACAGTTCTGCTTTCGCAAGATCTGCCCAAGGAGTTCCGGGGTGTTCATCCATGACTCGTGTCAGATAAGATTCGGCTTCTTTGGCCATCTTTCTGACAGAGGGAGTCGCATTTTTCAAATCGGTCGAAGGGCGCAAGTACCAGAAATTCGAACTTGGATCATCGAACGGTCGAAGGTTGGTTCTCATTTCTGCCAGCATTTGTCCATAACCGTAGGCACGAACCTTCAAAGCCAGCGCACGTCCCATTGCCAGGTCAAAGGCGGCTCTCCAGCGTGGCTCAACGATCTTATCTCGCTCTTTGCTACCCGCTTCCAGTAAAGCGACCAGACTGCTGATTTTGTAATCGAGAACAGAAGTCGGTTTTTGGGCTTCAAAGATTTCATTACGCAGCGTGTTATCGTCTTTCGCATCGAAAGAAAGAGTCGGCATGCTGAGCCGTTCGATGCGTAAAGTACGAGTTGCGTCGATCAATGCGGCAATCGCTTTGTTGTCACGAATCTTTTGATCCAATTCCCGAATCGGGCTGTAATCAGGCTGATAGGCTCGCATGATTTCGTAATCGTATTTGACGGCTCGTCCATTTTCCTGAGCCACCAAAAACAGTCCACCGGTTTCGGCACACAATCGATTCAGCGGATAAGGACCAAAGCTGGAAGACATATTGTTCAAGCCACGCCGATTGGTCAGTCCCCAGAAGTCGATATCGAGCAGTTCGGGATAGAACGATTCAGGGCCAGCATCCACAGGGAGAAAGTCGGTAAACGATTTGCCATCTTCTTCCCATGTGTGTTCCACATAGGCTTTTTCTTTACCGAAGATGGCTGCGTTCCCCACGCAATGGACTTTGATGCCGACACGAGCCAACTGCAAGATCGTATTTTCCATCTTGTCAAAATCGTCGCCACGTTCATCGGTCACGATGATGTACATCACGTTGCGGCGATCTTTGGTACGGTAGCTTCCCCATTTGCGAGTGATGTCTTCCAACGCCGTGAAGACCATTTCTTTCCCGCTTTCATCGGCAGGAATTTCACGAATTTTTTCGGTGAGCGGGGTGACGTCGCTGGTCGGATCTTTCGAGAGAAAGACGGTTTTTTCACCAAAAGCCGCGGCAGCCGTCAGCAAGCGATCACTTTCGCCAACACCTTTCAAACCGACTTGTTCGTAGACATTGTGAAATCGATCAGCGATGGCATCGCGACGTTCTTTCACAGAACCGGACGCATCAAACAGCCAGACGACCAATGTTTCTTTGTCTTGGACGGCATTGGTAATTTCAAAAGCAAGACGGTCCATCGCACCTGCGGTCCCGCCGGTATGTTCGGTGGTTCCTTGCGTCTCCATCACTTCTGTCAGTTCGGCACGAGATGGTTGAGCCATCAAATCCTGAATCTGGATGTCGGGATTGATTTGTGAATCTTCCAGACGTCGTTCGATTTCCTGAGGTTCCGACTCGCCCTGCAAAGTCGCAGCTTGAAGAGAAGGACTCAGTTGATTCATGTCAGAGTTATTGCCAAGCTCGTCTTGTACGGTTGAGTCGAACTTGTAGGTCTCGACTTCCATATCTTCGACGGGCGTGCTGACGATGTCTTCCGTCAGAACCATTTGTGTCACGTGCGAGATACTTCCCAAAGCCAAGAGGATCGCAAGATGCGCAACAAGGCTGACCGCCCAGGCGGGAGCTTCATGAAGACTGGCCATCAAGCCATCTTTGGAGACTTCTTCGATCATTTCTTCCGTCTCGGAGACGACAGAGTCGGATTCCGAAACGCTTTCGAATTCCACGAATTGTTCTTCGGGAGCTTCGTCAAAGACCGGTGTTCGATCGGGCAATATAGTCGAACTCACAGTGAGACTCCTTCACAGCGTTTGAAAAGTGATGCAATTCGTCTGATCGCGTTCGTAGCGCAGTGATCAGGAATTACCTTAATATCTCGATTTAAAGTATATCATCGGCGATTTGTATTCACAATGTTTTTCGCTTCTGCAATAGGTATTACCCAAAGCAGAATAGAACTTCTGAAACTCGCCGCCGTTTCAGAGCATCAAAACCGTTCACCAAAGGGCAATTCAATCACAACAAATAAACCCTAAGTCATTACCATGAAACAATATAAGACATATTATCAATGCCATCTCGTGGTTGCGATTCTCCTCCTCTATCAAACCCGAGAATGGCCTGGATTGGTTCGTGTCGATTTTTGAGAATTCCAAGAATCGCAAAATTCTGACTGAGATCCCGAAAATCGCTGTATCGTTAATCATAGACAGAGGTTAAGTTGAATCCCGTGATTCCCAACCGCTTCGATGAAGGATTTCTGAGCATGATCAGTCGGTGTCAATCTCTGTCGTTTCTCTTGGCATGGGGAATCATGTTTTTCGTTTCAACCAGCTTGCCTGCCGGTGAGATGAAGAGTTTTTCAGAGGCCGAAGTCCACAAACTCAAAGAGAAATATTCGCAGAACATCGAATGGTTTGAGGGGCAATCATCGCCATTCTCGAACGATGCTCTCGATGGATTGGAGTGGTTACTAGATACGGCAAGAGAACACGGTTGGTATTCGCCACTAACACAGACAGTGGACCGTGAAGGGTTGGAAGAAAGTCTTCACCCTGCACTGCGGAAAAAGTTGCAGTCCGTGCGTATTCTCGCGTTGGCAGCCGACAATAAACCCGAAGCTTCGTTACAACACTTTGTCGATCTTTTGAAGACGGTCCGTATCCGACAACCTGGCGACATTCTGTCATTGACGTACGCATTGTCGGCTCAATTTCAAATCAATGAAGATTACAGTGCGGCCAAAGAAGTCTATCGTCGGACCATCGATGCGTTTTTTTTGAACGAACAAGTTCGCACCATCTGCGAACGACGACAGGCCAAATTATTGTTGGCGGGAGAGCCGTCTCCTGAATTGACAGCAGGCGATCAACAGTTATCCAACTTGCGCGGCAAGTATGTGCTTGTTGACTTCTGGGCCACCAATTGCGCGCCCTGCATTATCGACCTTCCCCAACTTCGATCAGTCTCTCGACGATTCTCGGGAGAAAAATTTCAGATCCTGGGGATCAGCTTCGATACCGAACCTTCGGTCGTGGAAGAATTCAAACAACGCTACCGCATCGATTGGGCCACGCCTTTGTTAGAAAACTCCAGCCCGGATGCTCGCGAACAATATCGTGTGATTACGATCCCCTCGACCTTCGTGGTTGATCCCGAGGGGAAAGTTGTGTTGGTCGATGGGCAGGCACGAGATATTGCCTTGCTGCTCGAAAAAAAACTGGCGGAAAACTAATTCCTATTTCTGAGTCGGCAAGTCAACATGCGCCTCTTTGATGATGGCATTCATCTTGGCAATGACTTTCGGGTGCCCTTGAGCAATGTTGTCTTGCTCGTACGGGTCTTTGCTCAAATCGAAAAGTTGCATCGCTTTTCCGGATTCGCGGTACGCTTTCCAATCTCCCACACGCACTGCTTGCGAGAAGATTTTCTGCTTGGCTCCTTTGCAAAATTCAAAATACAGATATTCGTGTTCTTTTTGAGCAGCTTTCTCTCCGCGCAGAGTCGCCAGAAACGAGATACCATCATTTTGCTTAGGAACGGGTTGACCGATCAGTTCAGCCACCGTCGGCAAGACATCCTGAAATCCGCTGATGTGGTCCGTTGTGCTTCCCGGCTTGATGACTCCCGGCCATCGGGCCAGCATGGGAGAACGAATCCCCCCTTCGTGCATGTCTCGTTTGTAGCCACGTAAATTGCCGGTCGAGTTCCAGAACGCGGGATCGTGCCCTCCTTCTTTATGAGCACCGTTGTCACTGGCAAACATAATCAACGTGTTGTCGTCGATGCCGAGCTTCTGCAATAGAGCCAGAATCTCTCCCACTTCGTTGTCGAGATGCTCCATCATGGCGGCAAAGCCGGCAATGGGATTAATCACATCGGGGCAAGGTTCTCCGGCGGCTCCGTACTTGCCAATCTTGTCATCGAACTGTGGAAACTTTTTTCGCCATTTTTTGTGCAGCTCTTCCGGTGCGTGCATGGCCGCATGAGGGATGGCAGTCGGGATGTAACAGAAGAAAGGCGTTTTAGATTTTGCGTTCGACGAGATGAAGTTTCGCGCGTGTTCCATAATCGGTTGATGGATGTAAGTTCCCGACTCAAGTGGAACTTCTTTGCCGTTATGAACGACAGTCGTCGGGTAATAAGTATGCGCGATCGATTGACTCTTCCAGCCGTAAAATTCGTCGAAGCCGTGAGTGAGCGGGTTGGCGTTACCCTCCAGATGCGTTTGTCCCAGCCCCCATTTACCGAACGCACCAGTGGCATATCCAGCGGCTTTAAAAACTTCGGGCAAGACTGTCATCTGTGGATCGAGTTCGGCTCCATTTTCTCCTCCCAGATTCCCTCGCACATGGGCATGTCCCGAGTGCTGCCCCGTGATCAGGACCGCACGAGACGGAGTGCAAACGGTGTTGCCTGAATAATGTGCCGTAAATTTCATCCCTTCGGAAGCAAGACGATCGATATTGGGAGTCGTAAACTTTTCTTGTCCATAGCAAGAAAGATCGCCGTAACCGAGATCGTCGGCGAGAATGTAGATGACATTGGGAGTGTCGGCGGCATGACTGTGGCTAACAATCAGAAAGCAGAGAATGGCCGAAAAGATCGTCGCGATAATTTTCATGGAAACGGCTTTCAGTGAATCACTCGTGTGTGAAATAGAAAACCCCACCGTACTTGCATGAGCACGGTGGGGTCAACTGATTCCTGATAATGAAGATACGAGTCTGCTACTTCGTAAACTTCAAAGGCTCCGCTCCCTGGGTGTCCCCCAGCATGTAGAAGTCGAGTTTGCTGCCATTCAAGATGACTTGTGCCAGCATGACATCGTCTTCTCCCATGTCGAGCGCCAGGATTCCATCTTCATCGATGGCCCAAACGCCTTTCACAGAAGTTGACTCTCCACTGGAAGGTTTATAAGACCAGGTGAAGTCACCGTTCGTTTGAAGATTCATCCCAAAAGTGTCACCGCCCCGCTTTGCGGACCAGTTCCCGACAAGTTGCGACTCTTGAATCGTGGATGTCGGTTTGGGAGGTTCAACCACTTCGGGCTTGGGAACGTCTGCCTCGGGATCGATTGTCAACAACAGCGTCCGTGACAATTCATCTTTCGGATTCAGTTGGACCACCTTTTGAAGTTGTTCGGCGGCCTCATCCGAATAACCGGCTGTCATGTAGTGATAAGCCAGCACAAATCGAGGGGCTGTCTCCTGCGGCCTTTGGTCGCGATAGGATTCCAATGCGCGTAGTTGTTCTGTATAGACATCAACGCTGGGATACAAACTACTCATCGTGGTCCAGTCCCAACCTGGTCCCACAGAAAGAACGGCGTACAGAGTGGCCGCCGATTCATCATATTTGCCGAGTGCAAACAAAACCAAGGCACGAAACTCGTGAATGGCCGTGTCGTTGGGAATTTCTTTAAGAGCACTATTGGCGGACGCCAACGCTTTATCATACTCGCCGGTATAAAACTCCTGCATCGAGCGATCAAAAAAGTCGAGTCCTTTTTGAGAGACATCGGGAGTCGGTGTCGTGCCGTCATCAGCCGTTTGCGGATAGGATTCGACAACCGGAATCGGTTCTGAGTAATTGTAGACGGTCGTGGATTGGTTGACATAGTACGGGTTTGAGTAACTGTAATATCCGGTCGCCCACGCACAGCGATTGACGGCCCAAGTGGTGACGCCGATGGCCGTCATGACCGGATATCGATCCCACCAATATCGTCCCCAGTATCCTCCACCATAAATCCCACCATGCCAATGACCGTGATGCCAGTCATGGTGATACCAATGCCGGTCGTTCCAATCTTTGTCCCAGCGGTTGTTGTTACCGATGTTGATATTGTTGTCACCGATATGAATGTTGTCTCGGTCCTTGAGTCGATTATTGAGGTTGGCACGACGGTCATCTCTATTGGGACGATTCGGAAGAGTCGTCGGGCGATCTCGTCGGTCGCCCAAACCCGGACGAGAGCCGATGCCGGCTCCAATTCCAACACCCGCTCCTAATCCCGGCAGTGTGCTCGGTCGATTTCCTGTTCCGGGGCGATTGCCATTCCCTGGTCTGTCACCAATTCCAGGACGAGTTCCGGGAAGCGTGGACGGTCTTTCGCCCGGCTTGACATTCGGACGATTGTTACCAGTTCCCGGACGTGTTCCCGGTAAGGTTGTTGGACGATCTCCCGGCTTAATGCTGGGGCGATTACCGGGAGTGATACTGGGACGATTTCCCGGCGTTATCGACGGACGCGATGGTGTTGAAGGTCTGGTTGAGGGACGAGTAGACGGAATTGATGGCTTGGTCGATGGACGACTTGGGATCGATGGTCGACTCGAAGGAATGGAGGGTTTGGTTGAGGGACGCGAGGGAGTTGAGGGTCGATTGAACGAGGGTGTCGAAGGGCGTGAACTCGGTCGATTGAACGAGGGAGTCGAAGGACGTGAAGCGGGACGGCTGAATCCACCGCCACCACCACCTCGACTGATTCCTCCCCCTCCCCCACCACGTTTGATGCCGCCACCGCCTCCGAGTCCTCGCGCCTGAATTTCGATGACTGGACCAAACAAGAAGGTGATCATGATTGTTATGACAAGAATATGTTTCACGGGAAGTTCCCCTTTAGAATTGATTTCAATCGATGGAATGGATCTCTTTGCCAGTCATCAGGATTCAAAGTGCTTCAGTTTGAGCTTGCAGATTGGGGTGTTGGTGCTGATCGCACGAGTATCACCGAATGTGGTTCCGGCATGATCTCATCACCAATCACGAGATTGGCGACCGTCCAGACGATTCGTTCGGGATCGGCGATTGTGTAAACCGCAGTTCCTTGTAAAGCTTGACCATCCGCAGTAGTCCCCTGGCTCGTCACTAACCACTGAGATTCATTCCGAGTCCAGAATCCTGTGCGAAATCCACCTTCCGAATCGAAACTCCACGAGCGTATCTGACGACGTTGGGGATCCCAACCAATTCGTTGCACACCATCCATTTCTTTGCCGTTGGCTGTATGAACTTCGTATTGGCGTAACAGGTAATTTCCATCGTCTGACCATTTGCAGGATGTCTTGACGACCGAGTCGCCTTCTTCGTTGATCCAGTCTCCCACCAACCATTCCAGTTGATCGAGGTGTTCGTTCTTGCCGTGAGCTTCGCGCGGGTAGTCCTTCAGTGTATTGATTCGCCACACGCCATCTTCACCCAAAGTATGAAGGGCCACATAACGACTGAAATGGAGCGGACCATCTGCCGTGTCTCGTGCGGAGACCCAACCTTCTTCCAAAGCAACGTGCTTGTCGATGTAGCGAATCCGTTCGATGTCGATCGCTTCCAGAATGGCTTCTGGAGAATTTTCAAACACATCAGCAAACAAGGCGGTAATCGCTTCGCGACCGACGGTTCGTTCTCCAAACTCATCTCGAAACTCAGCGTCGTCAGTGAACATCATTCCGAGAGCTTTGGCGTCTCGAGCCGTGTAGGCGTCCAGAAACTTCTGAGCCGATTCCCAAAATGGCTTTTCTTCCGCCGGAATGGACGAGTCTGTCTTCGATCTGTTTTCAGTCGAGGACTCCGAGGTCTGGAAATGTGCGGCCCCGGCCATCAAGGCAATGAGCGGTATCAGGAACAGCAGGAATTTCTCGCGCATCGTAATGTGGCTCCTTGATGAATAGTCTCAGCTGAAGTAAAGAATTAACGACAATCAAGCACAGTACCGACAGGATGTGAATCTGAGAGGGAGAGGTCACAGACGGGGTGCCTCTAACAGAACAAATGGGAAGTGAGAGATCCAGAGGGGATATCCCGTATTCATTATTTCTTTTTATGACTGGCTGGAAGTGGTTTCATAACCTCGGCGTGGCTGTGGATAACCCTTAGGTCACCCACAAAAAGTCAGGACTCACTGGGGGCTTCGCTTCGCTCTGTCCACCAGCCACCCTTCAACTGTCACTTTAGTAACCGCATCCAAGGAAATTTATTGACCATCACAACACTTTGATCAGGTCGATGTCCCAAGAAGGTTTATAGGGGGATTCGAGATTCCGTCTAGAAATAATCTTTGGCCATCTGTGTCGAAATTCGCCGCAAGAGACTGATCAAGCAGGGTTTGGGGCTGACATTTGACCCCCAAACGTGGTATCACAGAGGGAACTTACTGACACGATGATTGGCCATTGGAAGGCAGAAATTTATGGGCGTCCCTGTCTCGCAAATGTGGACCGTTGCCAGCTATGTCTTGAAACAACGGTTTCGAGGTCGCAAGCACTATCCGCTGGTGCTGATGTTGGAGCCTTTGTTTCGCTGTAACCTGGCATGTGCCGGCTGCGGAAAAATCCAATTCCCTGCCGACATTCTGAAGAAGAATCTTTCTCCCGAGGAATGCTTTACGGCAGTCGATGAATGTGGTGCCCCGATTGTTTCGATTCCGGGCGGAGAGCCTCTTCTGCATCCGCAGATTCACGAGATTGTTGAAGGTTTGGTCGCTCGGAAGAAATATATTTACCTTTGCACAAACGCAATTCTTCTCGAACAGCATTTGGATCGATTTACGCCCTCCAAGTACCTGACATTTTCTGTTCATATGGATGGCCCCCGCGAAGAACACGATGAAGCCGTCTGTCGAGAAGGTGTTTTCGATGTGGCGGTCTCTGCGATCAAGGCGGCAGTCGAACGCGGCTTTCGCGTCACCACCAATACGACCTTGTTCAATACGGCGAACCCCGCCAAAGTGCGCGAGATGTTCGACATCCTGACCGACTTAGGGGTCGAAGGGATGATGCTCTCCCCCGGATACCAATACGAGAAAGCCCCCGACCAGGAACACTTTCTGTTACGCGATCAAACCATCGGCTTGTTCCGTCGAACTTTTGCCAACGCGAAGAAATCATGGCACTTCAATCAGTCACCGCTCTTTCTCGAATTTCTGAAAGGTCGTTGGGATCTCGAATGCACTCCCTGGGGAAACCCCACTTACAATGTGTTCGGCTGGCAGAAGCCTTGTTATCTGGTTGATGAAGGACACGTTGACACGTTCCAGGAATTGATTGAAACGACCGAGTGGTCGAATTACGGCCGCGCCAGTGGTAATTCCAAATGTCAAAACTGCATGGTTCACAGTGGATACGAACCTTCCGCCGTCAATGACACCTTCGGCAGCCTGAAGGGATTCCTGAAGACCGCTCAGTTGACGATGTTCGGGTCGAAGACGATGCCGGGAGACGAAACGGCTCCCTTGGCACCTCCGGCACGAGTTTCCCCATCTGAATCAGAACTGGTCTCGCTCGACACCTCGTTCTCGCAACCCTAGAAAATCGAGGCCGAATCGAACGCGACCTCCTGAGAGAATCTGCGTTTTTCTCGACTCAAAATCTGTTTCTGCCACTGAGAACTGCTAGGATATTCGTACAGAGGCATCTCGTTCTTGAGTAAGCAGTTCATCAATGGCACGTTGCGATCAAGGTTATCTCTGCCAAGTTTGCGGGGAAGAAGTCAAAAATATCACCGACAGCGATCTCTATCTGAGATTCGTCCTGGGAGAAATTGACGCTCGGAATTTGCTCACCGCTCCCGAACGTCACCTGCGTTGTAATCCCACGCAGTCTCAATTTATCGTCGATGAGAAATTTCCCTTGGTGGTTGTCGAGGGCCCGTTTGATAAATCTCAACTCGATCCCGAATACGTCTCTCAACAGGAAGAGTTGATCACAAGGGCCTGGAAACGATTACAAGAAGTCCGCTCTTTGGGGATACCCATCAGCGAGTATCCCCTCCCCGAAGTTCTGGAACAAAAAACGCGAGAAAAAGGGGCCGAGAAATGAATTCGATCTGGCCTCAATCTCAGGAAACCATCCAGTTGCTCGCCGATGCAGAGCAAGGAGATGCCGACGCCCGTAATCAGTTGATGGAACGGCATCGCGATTCACTGCGGCAAATGGTCAACATGCGGATGGATCGCAAACTGAAGACTCGAATTGATGCCTCGGATATTGTTCAAGACGTTTTGATTGAAGCGAACCGCCGGCTCGATGATTTTATTTCTGCCGATGGTATGCCATTTCATTTATGGCTGCGCCAGTTGGCCAAGGATCGCATCATTGACATGCACCGTCGGCATCGACGCGCGAGCAAACGATCTGTCGATAAAGAACAACGCTTGAATGTGGGAGGTTTCGGTGACCGGTCTTCATTGGAACTCGCCGCCCAATTACGCGATCCCGAACTGACCCCCGCAGCGGCGACATTGCGTAATGAACTCGAAGAACGATTTCTGGCGGCGGTCGAAGAACTCAACGAAGATGATCGCGATATCATCTTAATGCGGAATTTCGAGCATCTCAGCAACACCGAAGTCGCCGAAGCTCTCAAATTGTCGCAGCCTGCTGCCGGCATGCGATATCTGCGAGCCCTCAAACGTCTCCGCAAAGTGCTGGGGGATTCGGATGTGAATGATGACGAAATCAATGGCTCCGGGGAATGATGATTGTGGCCCATCGAACAATTGAGCCGGTATGACTAACCCACCTTCCATTTCGTCAATTGATGATCCCGAGGAACGGCTTGCGGTGTTGGTCGATTATGCGTTGCAGCAATTGCACTCAGGGCAACGTCCCGACATCACGGAGTTGACCAAAGATTGTCCCGACCTAGCTCCAGAACTGCGTGAGTTGCTCGCAACTGCCGAACTCGCGGAAGAGTTCGTCTCGAACGAACCATCGGAAACTCTCTCATCTTCGTATCATTTTTCTGAGCCACCCTCTTCCGTCGGCGACTATGAATTGTTGGAAGAGATTGGTCGTGGCGGAATGGGCGTCGTTTATAAAGCCCGACAAAAAAAACTCGATCGTTCGGTCGCTCTCAAAATGATGTTGGGAGGGACGGCTGCCACCGATCAGGATCAACAAAGATTCCGTCAAGAGGCCGAAGCGGTCGCGAAGCTCGATCATCCCAACATAGTTCCGGTTCACGAAGTGGGGCAAACGGGCGATCAATTATATTTCAGTATGAAATACATTGCCGGGCAGACACTCGCGCATCGTTTGCAGCAAGGGCCGTTACCCATCAATGAAGCGATTCGCATGATGGTTTTGTTGTGTGATGCCATCGCAGAAGCTCACAAACATGGCATCGTGCATCGAGATCTCAAACCTTCCAACATCTTGCTCGACTCAGACAACAAGCCCTACATCACAGATTTCGGTCTCGCCAAACAACTGGAATCCCAACACCTCACACTCACCGAAACCGGCGCCATCCTGGGAACTCCCGGCTATCTTTCTCCCGAACAGGCATCGGCCGGTCGTCAACAAGTCTCGAAACCGAGCGACATCTATAGTTTAGGCGCGTTACTGTATGCCATGTTGACCGGATCGCCCCCATTTGAAGGAGCGACCCCCGTCCAGACGATTCTGAAGGTCATGGAGCAGGATCCGATCCCGCCGCGTGTCATCAATCCCGCAGTGGATCCCGATTTGCAGTTGATCGTGATGAAATGTTTACAGAAGCCTCAAGAGTTACGCTATCACACGGTCGAAGCCTTGCGCAAAGATTTGCTCGCCTGGTTAAACCATGATCCCATCTCGGCCCGGTCATCTCGCTTTCGCGACATCATGAACCGCGCATTTCGGGAATCCCCCAACGCGGTGATCCTCGAAAACTGGGGTTTATTGTGGATGTGGCATTCGATGGTATTGATAGTACTTTGCGTCGTCACCAACGTGATGCAGTTTCAGGGGATTCAAAACCGAATCCCTTATGTCTTATTGTGGACGGTGGGAGTCGGTATCTGGGCCGCATGCTTTTGGACATTGCGACGACGTTCGGGACCAATCACGTTTGTCGAACGTCAAATCGCGCATGTCTGGGCGGGAAGCATGGTCGCCAGCACCCTGCTCTTCGCTGTCGAGTTAATTCTTGGCATGGATGTATTGGCACTCTCACCCGCGTTGGGTCTGATTAGCGGTATGGTCTTCTTGATCAAAGCGGGGATGTTGTCGGGGCAGTTTTATATCGAGGCGGCTGCCTTGTTTGCAGTCGGTTTGGTGATGGCATGGTTGGAGACAACGCAGCTTCCACAAGTGGGAATCATTCTGTTTGGTCTGGTTTCGGGGTGCTGTTTCTTCTTTCCGGGCTGGCAGTATCACAAACAGCGAGTCAAACGAAACCAGTAAGCGGCCGTCAGATCCACGGCGATACGATGTCGAGAATTTCCTCGGCTTCCAAAGTTTCGTGGGCGACTAAATGGTCGGCCAACGTGGAGATCACCTGCCAGTAATCATCCCGACTGAGCAATTGATACAGTTCAATCGATGTTTGTTCCAGATGCTGCAATCTTCGTGGTTCATCATTCAAGAAAGTGGCTGCAGAATCCCAGGCAAGCTTCCAGTCGCTCGACCACTCCCCCACACTCGCAGGATGATACGGTTCCCCAGAGTGAATCATCTCGGCCACCGGGCCAGCCAACGAGATCATCACATTCTTTTCGTGGAACTCTTTCTCGGTGAATTGGCCATCGGGCCATTCAATCTGAACATCGGCATATCGCTGCGGCCCATCATCCCAATCTGGGTCAACAGTCATGGAATGGACGCGAGCCCCGACAAACATGGCCATAAAGGCATGTCCAGATTCGTGATAGGCAGAGATATCAGACACGGATAACAGTCTTCCTCTTCATGGACTGTGATAAAGCTGCATGAGTTTAGAAGTTCTCATCGAATCGCCCAAGTTCCACTTCCCTTAAATCCAGAAATCAACATAATTGGCTGATTCGCAAGGAAGCGATTCACCTTTGAATTTCACGGATGGAATAGTGCCTTCAACTTCACAGCCCGATCAACTCGCATTTCACATCCGACTCTGGAAACAACCGGGACGCAGCGAGCGTGTGCATCTGATTGGGATTGCCGGAACGGGAATGCGTGCTCTCGCCGAATATCTGCACGAATCGGGATGCTCGATCAGCGGCTCTGACACCGGACCCTGCCCAGACTCTTTTACGACCAAAGGTTGGTTGATTCAACAAGGCCATTCGGAAGAGGAAATTACCGAAGCGACGGATCTGGTGATTTACAGTCCGGCCATTCCCGAAGACAATCCCGCACGCATTGCGGCGGTCAACCGTGGATTGCCGACTCTCAGTTATGTGGAGGTGTTGTCGGCACTTTCTGAAGGGGCAGAAACTTTTTGTGTTGCGGGGACTCATGGAAAAAGCACCACTGCCGCGATCCTGGCGCATCTCCTGGAGCAGCCGAGTCAACGATGCAGTGCGATCATCGGTGCCGAATCGATCGATCGTGGGGCGAGTGGATGGAGTGGCAATAATGAACGGCTTGTTCTGGAAAGTTGCGAATATCGAAAACATTTTCTGCAACTCCATCCTGATCACGCCATCATTACCAGTATCGAACGCGACCATCTCGATTGTTATCCCGAATTGAATGACACGATCGAAGCCTTCGCTCAATTTGCTGCCAACATCCCGCAAGAGGGAAAGTTAATCATTCCGAGCGATTCGGAAGCGGTCTGGCAGACAGTCCGGCAAACTCCCGCTCACGTGGTGACCTTTGGAGTCGAGTGTCCCGCGGATTGGCGAGCAGAAGAGGTCCACATCGATTCCAATGGCACACAATTCCAACTGTTTCATTTCGCAAAACATATGGGGCATGTGTCGCTTGCGATTCCTGGTCGGCATAATATTGCCAATGCGCTGGCGGCAATGGCGCTGGCAGCAGAATCGGGAGTCCCCGTCGAGCGATTGATCGACCGTGTTGCCAGCTTTGCCGGCATCCGCAGGCGATTAGAATTGATTGCTCAAAACGAGCGTTTTCTATTGCTGGACGATTACGCCCATCACCCCACAGCCGTACGCAGAATTTTGGAAACAATTCGGCAAACGTATCCAAATCGCCGAATTCGTTGCCTGTTTCAACCTCATCAGATCTCCCGCACGGAACAACTTTTTGACGATTTTGTCGAAAGTCTGCTTCTGGCAGATGAACTGTTCATTCCCCCGGTCTTTGCGGCTCGTGAGGGTGATCAGAGTCGATCAATCGAGTGTTCTCTGCGTCTGGCGGCAGAGTGTCATTCTCGCGGAGTGCCCGCGACAGCGGTAGGGTCTCTTGACCAGATCGCCTCGACTGTGGAGACTACATCATCAGTAGGTGATATTATTTTAACCGTTGGTGCTGGCGATATTCATCGGATACATCATGAGCTCATTGGACGACTTTTCCGACATCCTGAAAGTGGACGAACCGCTGGCTGATTACACCTGGCTCAAAGTCGGGGGACCGGCCCAGTATTTTGCGGAACCACAATCTGTCGAACAACTTCAGAACCTGGTCGCTTGCTGCCACGAGCAGGAAGTACCGGTCCGTTTGCTGGGAGGAGGTTCCAACCTTCTCGTTCGTGATGACGGCGTTTCTGGAGTCGTGCTCAAATTGTCGGCCCCCTGTTTCGCTGAGATCTCCGTGGAAGGGACGACCGTCACGGCTGGCGGAGGCGCTCTGCTCAGCAATCTCATCTCGGAAAGCATCAAAGCCGGTTTGGGAGGTTTAGAGATTCTGACAGGAATTCCCGGAACTGTCGGTGGTGCTCTGCACGGAAATGCGGGAGGACGCGGCGGCGATATCGGACAATTCGTCAAATCGGTCACCGTATTGACCGCCAAAGGCGAAATCTTCACACGGAAAGAAGACGAACTCTCTTTCGAATATCGTAAAAGCAGCGTGAATGAGTTAGTTGTGTTGAATGCCGAGTTTGAGTTGGCAAACGAAGCCAGCGACGAACTCACACAACGCATTCGTAAGTTGTGGATCATGAAACGATCCACGCAGCCTCTGTCTCATCAATCGGCTGGCTGCATCTTCAAGAACCCTCGCGGTTTGAGTGCCGGAGCGTTGATCGAACAGGCAGGCTTGAAAGGGACACATGTCGGCGGTGCAGAAATCAGTGAGCGACATGCCAACTTCATCGTCACCAATGAAAAAGCGACGACCGACGACGTTCTGCGACTCGTTGAGCTGATTCAGGCCAAGGTTTCTGATCGGTTTGGTGTTGATCTGGAGCCAGAAATCAACATCTGGTAAGCTTTGACCAACCGCGAAAGAAAACCGACGTGCAGGGAGGCCCGTCTATGACTGAATCCACTTCTAGTTTAGACTCCCCATTGCGCGTGCTCTTGCTCGCGGGTGGTCCTTCTGCCGAACGAGAAATCAGCATTGCTTCTGGAGCCGCAGTCGCATCTGCACTTCGCAAACGCGGACATCAAGTGACAGAATACGACCCGCAAGACGGGACGCTCGACGGCATTTCAGCAGATCAGTTTGACGTGGCATTCATCGCTCTGCACGGCACATTTGGCGAAGACGGACAAGTTCAGTTTTTGCTCGAACAACTCGAATTACCATTCACAGGCAGTGACAGCATCGCAAGTCGAATGGCGATTTCCAAAATTGCCACCAAACAAACACTCATCGCACATAGTTTACCAATTCCACCTTTCTCTCCCATACACCCCGGAGAGTCAGCAGAAGCGATTCGCAAAAAAGCCAGCACCATCGGTTATCCCTTGGTGATCAAACCGAATTCAGAAGGAAGCAGTTTGGGAGTCACCATCGTTCCCAGCCCGCTCGAACTTCCCGCCGCCTTATCGAGATGCTTTCATTATGGACCCGACGGCTTGATGGAAAACTACATCAACGGTCAAGAGTGGACTGTAGGATTGATCGACAGTGTCGTCCTCCCTCCCGTACAAATTGTTTCCGCGCGAGGGTTTTATGATTTCGAGGCCAAGTATGCTTCGGACGAAACCGAGTATTTATTCGCGACGGATACGTCTCCCGCAATCCTGGAGACAATGCAACAGATTGCCATCGATGCGTGTGAGGCTATCGGAACTCAAGGAATCGTACGTGTCGATTTTCGACTCGATCGCTTCGGTCAACCGTGGATTCTGGAACTCAATACCATTCCCGGCATGACCTCGCACAGTTTGATCCCGAAAGCCGCCGCTCAGATGGGGATTGGCTTTGAAGAAGTTTGCGAACGCGCTTTGCAATCGGCGTTACATCACCACCAATTGGTCGTGCGCCCCGCGGCCTAAGAAATCCGCATCACGCTGCGTGTTTGCTGTCGTCCAGGCTTTCAGGTTGCTCGGGACCGATCTTCTTCGTCCCTTTCCCGGCTTTCGCTTTCAGATCAAACAGCCCGAAGATTTCCGAAGCATTCATACTCAGAGATTCGGTCGAGACATCGCCATCTCCCAGAATCGCTTTGAAGAGTTCGCGTTTTTGTTGCAGGACCAGATCGATTCGTTCTTCGACGGTATCTTTGCAAATATACTTGGTCACAATCACGGCACTTTTCTGACCGATCCGATGCGCCCGGTTAATCGCCTGATCTTCGACTGCCGGGTTCCACCAACGATCGTACAAAAAGACATACCCGGCAAACTGCAAGTTCAACCCGACCGCTCCGGTTCCGTAACTCATCAACAGCAAGTTCGAGTCGGGATCGTTTTCGAACTGATCGAGAATCGGTTCACGTTTCTTTGTGGGGACTCCACCGTGATAGATTAGCGTCCCCGCTTCGGGAACCCGTTCGGACATGCGGTCTTTGATCCAGTCGAGAGTTTTCGTCCACTGGCTGAACAAGATCGCCTTCCCACCGGACGCGGCAATCTCTTCCATCTCGGCCGCCAATCGGTCCATCTTGGCCGATTCACCCGTCAATGGGTCGTAATTCGAAATCTGTTTGAGCCGTAACACCAACTCGAAGACATGCTGAATGGTGATCGATTCCCCCATGTCGTTCAGTTGGATCACGCCCTCTTTTTCAGCAGTTTTGTAGGCATGCTCTTGAGCGGGATTCAATTCGAGATGTTCGTCGCGGTCCAAGCGAGGTGGCAAATCGGTCATGACCAAGTCTTTGGTCCGTCGCAACACATATACTTCCGACAGTTTCTGAAGTTGCCTCAAGTCGGGAGTTCCGCGGGGAGGAATGATCTCCATAAACTCGAACAGCGACGCCATTTCTTCCGGGCGATTCTCGATGGGTGTCCCAGTCAGCGCCCAGCTTCGTTTACGGCTGATTGCTTTGGTCACTTCGGAAGTTCGCGATGTGCGGTTCTTGATCCGTTGGGCTTCGTCGAGAATCAACAGATCAAATTCGGGACGATCATCTTCATGCATGTTGTCGAAATCACGAACCATCGATTCGTAATTGCAGATCAAAATCGGATTGCCGGGCATCTTCCACAACATATTACGCCGGTTAGTATCACCTTCCACAGTCACGATGGGCAACTCTTCGGCCCACAATTTGAACTCGCGTTGCCAGTTAGGAATCAAAGGTTTCGGACATGCCAACAACACGCGCCGCACACGACCACTACGCAACAGCAATCGTAACGCCGTGATTGTCTGCATCGTTTTACCGAGTCCCATTTCGTCAGCCAGCAACGCAGACTTCTGAGCGAACAGCCACGCAATCCCTTCGTATTGATACGGAAAGGGCTCGAACGGCATGATCAATTCCTGACCCGATAACCAAGTTTGCAAAGGAGGTTGCAACACATAGAAGAGCCGGTCTTCAAGAGACAAGGCATCTTCGGGAGGCTTCAACCGCGTCGGTTTTTTCTTCTTGGCATCACCATCCGCTTGTGGTGGCTTAAGACTTTTCAGTTTCGGCCGCTCTTCACCGTTCTCTGGCTCTTCCTTGGGAGTGAGAAACTCCATCCCATCGGGAAACGTGAGTCGAAAGACTTTCACTTTTTGCCAATGTGGTTTCCATGCCGGTACGAAAGGAGCTTTCGAGAGCAACGGGATCGTTTGTGTTTCTACTTTTGGCCAACGATGCAAAGCCGCGTTGACGCCCGCCATGTGCAGGTCGGTCGGGATACCGAGCGGAACCTGAGCGCAATCGGGGTTCGACAGAATCTCGTCGGGTCGCGAATCGGGTTGTCCGAACTCGTCGGTCACCGTGAGCCCCCCGGAGCGAGAACTTCTTGCAACGCTTCGCGAACACGTTCGAACGGTTCTTCCAGATCGGCTTGATCGGGTAGCAGGTGCGAACGCTTCATGATCGACCGGCGGTCGAAGTCGTGAGCGTGGTGCAAGCGCAAATGTTGTCGACCCAATGTGAGAGGTTCCTCGTCGGGGCCTCCCACGAGCACCGGAACTTTGGATTCCACAGACAAACAGGCAACCGGCTTGTCGATCAATTCTCGCAGGCCGAGCAAATCTTCATCTTCGACAAGCAAGACATCCGGTTTGACGTCGGCACGTTCAAATAAAGTTTTGCCGATCAGTTCGGTCATCACGAACGGCTTGAGTGTCGGGCCGTACAAAATCTTTTGTGTGGAGTTCGGTCTTACCGGAGTTGTACATTGAAACTCCAAAGGACGACCGAGGTGGTTGGTGATCAAAAGTCCGCCGACAAAACAATCGTTTGCCTGTTCGACGGTCGTTAAGAAACCGAGGCGAAGTGTTTCCCGAGAAGCTGTCACAGAGCGGGCTCTCCTTCGGAAGAATTTCAAGAATGAGTCGTCGTTGGGAAATCGTTTTCGACGACAAGGGAATATGGGGCAACCCCTGAAAGTTCATCGTCCGCTCGTCGGCAGGACTTGAACGATGAGGCAAGATCCCCACCTGTTCGGAAAGAATCGACTTCCCGGAAACCTCCCAATCGGTAAATTGAAGCGATTTCGGAAAAAATCCACAGAATTCAGAAAATCCTGTTCCCGCAGATAGATCCTAAAACTCCGGTCCGGTGAAATAGGTTCTGAATTTCGTTACTCTATTCAATCCCCCGAAATTCTCATTCGTTCAGGAATGTCTGAACACCATCGACGGAGAAACAACCTTGGATATCAGTTTGCCCACAATGACCTGGAACGGTGAAACCGATCGACTTCCCCTCCGTTCGGATTCCGCCCCGTGGAGTGAAATTGTTTCTCTACGCGAAAGCCGTGGCGAGGAAGTGTTTCTTCGGAAGATGACCAAAGCTCTCAAGAAAAAGTTACTACGCCTCAAGAAGAAATCTCGTCAGCAATGGGCCGAAGCCTCGCTCGCTCTCGAACCCTGGCAAGATCTCTCATCGGGAGACGAAGCGCTCCGCGACTTCTGGCTTACCAGCCAACAGCAACCCGAAGCTGACGAGACCATCGCCGCATTGCAGGCTTGGATGGAATCACGCAGCAGTACTCAAAACTATTCGTTGTGGGAGACCTGGCATCTGTTGTCTGCCTTGATCCTCACTGGTGCGCAATTACCCGACGCGATCTTCTGGCAGGTTTGGAATTTGGGAGCCGAAGCGTTTCAACAAATTCGTTCGGAACTCGACGCGCCGGATGGTGCTGAAGGGGAACTGGACGAGTTTCTGATCGCCAGTGTCGAATTGCGTTGGTTAGCCGTCGTCGTTTATCCCGAACTCGAAGACGCCACCCAATTACCCAAAGAAGCACGCAAAGCACTCTCCGATTGGAGCGAAGGATTCTTCCCCGTGATCGGAAATCCCGATGCGGAAGACCTGCATCGACTCCCCTTCATTTGGCGGTCGCTGGCTCGCACTGCGTTACTCTGCGATAATCTGGACCAAAACTGGTTTCGCAAAGCCGATCAAAAAGAGTTACGCAAACTACTGAAAACCACCTGCCGCCTGACAAGTTCTAACGGACATCTACTCATCAGTGACCACGAAGTGCCGTGGAACTTTCTGCACCAACTCAGTCAGCAAGTCACTACGAAGAAACAATCCGGTCTGGTCGATTTGCTGAAAGCTTACGCCTCGCAGAAGACGACTCGATCCGCAAAGAACAATAAAAAACAACACGACCTCAGTGGCAAACCCTCTCAGCAACTCGATGATTGTGCCTGGTCGGTGTTACGCTCAGATTGGTCTCCTCAAGCCGATTGTTGTAGCGTCCTGCACCAAGAAAACTCCGTCGATTTGACACTCCGCACTTCGGCACTCGACCTGTTTTCCGGGGCTTGGGGAATCGAACTGGAAGTGAACGGCGAAGCTGTCTCGACCGAAGGAGACTGGGATGCTACCTGTTGGCACTCCGACTCTGACGGAGATTATCTCGAATTACAAAAGAGTCTCGACAACGACATCGTCATTGACCGTCAGTTGTTTCTGTCTCGGAAAGATCAATTTCTGTATCTGGCTGAAGTGGTCCACGTTGCCGACGACGCTCAGTTGACGGTTCGATCAACATTACCGTTTGCGGACGGCTTGAAAGTTCAGCAGGATCAATACACACGCGAGTGGCAAATTCGACAGAAGAAAAAAGTCTTGGCTCGGCTGTTTCCGGTCGCCCTCGACCAAGAGATCGTCAATAAAGCCGATGGCGGGGTCACTCAGTCAGATGCTGGTATCACCGTCGAACGGACATCAACCGGTAGTCAATATCTGCCGATGGTGTTGGATTGGCATCCGCATCACACCGTCGCTCCGGCAGAGTGGCGGAAGCTGAGCATCACTCAAGTCCGTCAAGCGACTCCGTCGTTTCAGGCGGCCGGTTATCGCTTGAGAATGGCCGAGCAACATCTCTTCATGTATCGCTCGATGGTCAAGCCCTATTCCCCGCGTGCCATCTTGGGCGAACACACCCTGAACGAAACGTTGATCGGAAAGTTTGATTCCGAGGGAGACATCTTGCCACTCCTGGTCGTGGAAGAGTGAGTGGTCGTAGGATCGACTCGCGACAACATGTCGAATCAGTCGCGTCCATACACTGACCTCATTGGGGGCTCCTCCTTGCGAGAGCGTTATTTCGCCTCCTGACTGGTTTTGTTGGGTGAAAGAATTGTACCTGTCGGAAGAACGAGCGAGTTGGCGTCTTCGACCGGTTTGATTGTTCCCTCTGCAACCCCCGGCGATCTGACGATCGCGTCTACAAACTTCTATTCGAATCTCGGGTGGCGAGACGCACTGTGAAGCAGAAGCCCCCGATGTCATCGCCTCTTGTGCATACTGCACACCGTTTAACAAGCAAACGGTGCGACCCTTTTTTCTCTGCGTCTTTGCACCTCTGCGCGAGTCCTTTTTCAATCAGAAATCATCAGCGTCCGACATCTTCAATAGTGATTCAATAGTGACATTAGATTAACAACGGTCGAGTTTTGGAGTGCTCCGGCTTGGCGGAGCTTTCATTCTCAATCCGCGTTGCCTGCTCTCTCGCTGCCGCAATGAAAAAGAAAGCGGTGCCAGGACACCGCACTCCATAGCCCACGGCTTGTTGTCATTCGTTTAATTCGAGTCATTCGTGGTTTCAATATTCTCTCATTCCAACTTCAGAACCATTCCACATCGCTCATGCCGATTCGGAGAATCGGCCTACGGCAACGCGTCCACTGACTCATTTTATCTGCGTCATCTGCGATATCCGCGGTAAGTTTTCTTCACATGCTCACGCGAGCGAGGGCATGGCACCCGACTCTCTCTTTTACCTTGGCACTTCTTTGCGGCTTACCGCCTTTGCGTCATGCTTTTCTTAATCCGTGACAATCCGTTTTCTCCGTTTCATCCGTGTTCTATTTCTACCAAACAACTCGAAGACACAGTTTGCTCGCACAACTACTCATTATTTGTTTGCGTCTTGGCCCCTTTGCGTGAGTCAACTTCTTTCCTCTGAGTTCTACCAACCGCCCCAACTTGTTGTCATTCGTGTAATTCGAGTCATTCGTGGTTTGAATATTCTCTGATTCCAACTTCAAAACCGTTCTACATCGCTCATGCCGACTCGGAGATTCGGCCTACGTCAGCCCATCTACCCTTTTTATTTTCCTCCGCGCCGCTGCGCGAGTCACACTCCTATGTCAGGCACAGCCTGACCTCCAGAATATCTCTTGCCAAACGCGCTTTACCAGAGTTAGCGTTCGTGGCTCGTTGATTTATTCCAAGAACCGTGGGCTAGCGCCCCAGCGGCTGATTAGGCGTTAATTGTGCTCGCCGAATTCAGCCGGAAAAAGGAGGTACTATTTCTAGCGCCTTCGCCCTTAACTCTTCGCTATTGCGAAGCGGGCTCCGTTGCTCGCTAGCGTCCGGTTCT
>Ga0181597_10000373_pt1 | contig 49653 bp, 39 predicted proteins | sample 041ome_5_FD_148647 | JGI IMG/M metagenome (GOLD analysis project Ga0181597, IMG submission 148647) | Coastal salt marsh microbial communities from the Groves Creek Marsh, Skidaway Island, Georgia - 041403US metaG (spades assembly) | ecosystem: Environmental > Aquatic > Marine > Intertidal zone... | reverse complement strand
CGTTCAGTAAGATCCGCTGAAAGGGACGTAGAGTTTTATTATCCTCCTGATAATATTACATCCTTCTCGGCCACGTCTTCTGGAATCAGAGAGTTACCTGCCGCATCATTACCTAATCTTTCATCGTTGAATTTGTTCAATAACGAACTACTAACGATGCCGGATCTCAATGTCTTTGCGCCAAACCTAGTTTCATTGAACATTTCAAGAAACGCAATGTATCAGTCAGACGATGAGGCATATCGTAAACTTAATGCAGCAGTCGTTAAGCGTATTCCTTCAACGGTTACCTCTCTTACTCTTTACGGTAACTTCTATGGAGGTATTCGTACCACAACGACTAACACTCCTTCCGGAGTAAATGATAGTGGTACACCAGGATCAAACCCATCAGTAATTGAGGCAAGATTTCCAAACCTAACACAGCTGTATCTTGGGCGCGGCGGAGGGGCATACTTTTCACCGGACGACTACGACACCGCATCGTATCTTCCAACGGTACCTGCTTCACTTGAGGTGTTTCATGCGCATAGTAATGACTTTAGGGCCATACCCTCAACGGGTCTAGTGGACAGGGCCAACCTTACAAACTTTCATGTCAGCGGTAACACGAGACTATCCGATAGCAACTGGGAGACCTCTGCCTTCAGTAACGCCGATGATCTTAACTACTTAAACTTCGCGGCAACTCAACTTAGGCTACCGTCCTTGCAGAACAAGACTAATCTTGCAACGATCTATGGTCACTACTCAAGTGGTGGAGAATTTTATACAAACAACGCCGTTGAGTCTACTTATAAGCTAGAGAACTGTTCGTCTTTGAGTAATCTTACGATGTATAGATCTGGCCTAAACGGATTCATACCAAAGTTTAAGGGTAATACTTCTCTTAACCGTCTTCATTTGTGGGTATGCCAAGGGTTAGCCGGTGGCCGTCCAGATAATGGATCACACGGGTATGCTGATGGTGAAACGTATGTTATGTATCAAGATACCTTTGATGACTGCAGAGACACACTTGGTTACTTTTATTACTTAAGTAACAGTGCCTTGTACGAAAAGGGTTTCGAGGATGGCACGTGGTCAAACCTTTCGAATCTAAGACATTTATATTGGTATAGTTATAGAAGAACCGGTGGCGGAAGAAACGACGTATTGGTTCCTGACCTTTCTTCGTTACCTTCACTTCAAGTATTATATATGCCGGTCAATAACTTTAGCGGATCTGCGCCATCCTTGGTATCCAATAACGATATTAGGTATATGAACTTATCCAACAATAAGTTAACCGGTGCGGTTCCTGAGTACTCAAACAGACTTCGTATGTACTACATTGGTTTGTATAACAATAATATAACCAGTTTCCCTGGCCTAGAATCCATGCCTTCGTTATATTATTTGTTCTTACACAACAATAATAACTTAACCGGACCTATCCCTGATATATCTGGTCCAGCACCTGGCATTGGTTATCTGTATTTGTATAACTGTGATTTCACTTCATACACTCGAGGATCGTTCGCTAACTTTACTCGTATTCGTAGAATTCTTTTACAAAACAACTCGTTGTCGACAACTGACATAGACAACATGTTTGTTGACTTTGAGAACATATACGATAGCACTGGAAACAGCAGGGTACAGGTTAATTTAAGAGGTCAACCACAAACATACGCGCCAAGAACCGTGGATCAAGAACCTGAATTAGAGGGTACCGCTGAAGCTGAAACAGCAAGGATTCTTGCTAAGCTTAGAGCGGCTGGTTGGTCGATATCACTGTAAGGGTATAAGAAATGGCACAAAGAAATCAAGGTCTTGCTAGAGACAACAACTTATCAGAACCACTTGACGATGGCCAAGCAATCACTAACCTTGCCGGCGCTGGTGTTGACCAAGATCTGTTTATCTTTATTAATAACTTAAACAATACGTCTGAGCTAATATGGGATCCAAATGCACTCCAAGCGAGTATAACCACTTCGTCGAACAGTGCAGCAAATAAAAGATTCTTATTTGGTCAAGAAGTACCATTTACATTTACAACGAATGATGTTATAACTAACGTAACTGTTAGAAACAATCTTGATGTTGACAGTGACGGTGAATACACAGACTCTCCGCACGCGACTGATGACACTAAGTATTACGTAGTGGATCTTGCGTTAGGACAAGGGTCGTTTAGAAACCAAAGAGCGTTTGGTCTAGCGACAACTGAAAACGGTACTCCTATAACAATACCTACTGCGTGGAGAACACGATTCGTTGTCCTGACTCGCAGTGATGCAGTTACACAGGATAATATTGTTAGGATCGCAACACCTGAGATTCAAAACAGCGCTGCTAATAATGGCGGTGATATTGGAGCAGCTTCGTCGTTTAGTTATAGCATTGGTGAAAACTTTAATGCTGCATTTGAGACTATTGAGTCAAACGTTGACATAGCTAACTTTAAGCGTGTTCAAAAATATTCAGAGACTGCATCCGTTGCGTCTGATAGAGATATTAAGCTTGAAGGAAGTATTAGATCCGGTGATCCTGATGGTGCGAACGATGCAGCAAGTAAACTTAATAGGGATACCTACCCAACCGCTCCTGGCGTATACATCACGGATCCTTTCTCTGACATTACTGACATCGAAGCAACCCGAGCGTTCTCGACCTCGGCAAATCCTTGGAGTGAAGCAACAGGAAAACTTACTACGCCTTCAGAGCAGGTTAACATTGGTAACCTTTTATTCGCTGATGGTATTGAGGTTGATGGATTAACCATCACGACCGCATCAGGAAATGTTAAAGACTCAGGAGAGTTTACTCATAAGCTAGGCGTAAACATTGATGGCGTTGAGTACTTTCTCTGTCTAGGACCTGCTTAAACCGCATCCACCAATATATTATATGTTGTGCCAGTTAGATCCTTGATTGGAATCTTTCTGTCATAGGCAGGGTTTGCGCTAGCAGTGTTTACCGTTCCGTTCTCAACAAATAATCTAATGAACTTAACCTCTGAATCATTACCGGTGATCTCAATCGTAGGTCTTGACGAAGTAGTCTGTAAACCGTTTTGCGTGGCTGTGAATGGCGGTGAGGTATCAGTTGGTGGAAAACAAAGATCCTTATTGACATTTGTTGATACTAATACAACTACTTGGTCAGCAGGAATATCATCGGAGATTTCATCACTTAAGGTAATAGTTGATCCACTAACCGAAGCAGTAGTACCCGCTGGGATACGATTACCAAAGAAGATAAAGTATCCTGATGACGGTAATGTAGCTGCACCTGGTTCACCGTCATATATTGTTGGACTAGTGATGGTTAACTGTGTTGCTCCGCTAGATGCATTACCCACAGTCGTTGCACCATAAACGCCATTACAATAGGTATCAAGTGAGTCGTTCTTAAGACCGCTTCTTTCATATATCGCAACTACTGGATCTACCGATGCCCCTTGGCCTAAACTTGATTGGTCAATCAATGCACGACTTACGTCAAACGTTGATCCGTCTATAAGGTCAGTCACTACGTTGTATTGATTAGTTTGGCTAGCATATGCAACCAATACGTCACCAACGTTTACTGCCGCGGTTCCTGGCCCAGAAAAGTTACTTACACGTGTTCCGTTTGATGTCCAGGTTGATCCTGTTAGATCTATGGCCTTAAGGCCTCTGTGATCCAAGAAAGTAAACGTGAAACTACCAGAAGTATCAGAACTATTATGAACACTGTCGATAGGTAGGCTTACGAATACCGCTTCATTGATTGATATTTCAGTAACAACTGGAACACCTGCGGTATAATCAAACTTAGGATCGCCAGTGTTTGTACCTTGAGCCAATACAACGTTTCCGACCTCGATTCCATCGGTATTTCCTGTCGTAAGAATGATTGAACCCTGATTCCACGATAAGGATTTCTGATAAGCAATATCCTCCCAGTCCCTAGGGGGTTCGTATGGCAGAACCAATTGACCTTTTGTGAAAACATTTTGGTATGTTGATTCGGTCGTACTACCAATTGAGCCATCGGATCCCGCGAACAGTCTTGTACCACCTGGAGGTACTCTGTCCTCATAGTAGTTATAAAAGTCACCTGCGTCTAACCCAGTTGGGGTTCTTTCATAATCTTCATCGTGTAGGTACCTATAGTTCATATATGTAGAAGAACTGTTTGGCGGAGTAGTGTTAACCGACAGCGAGTTCACTAGACTCGATTCAGCAGAAAAATTATACACACCGCCGTTGTCAACATTTAGATCCGTTACGTTACTTAATAGTGAATGAGGGTTTCCACTTGACGGGTTTGCCCACATGTATCTAACGGTGATTGGGTAATAAGTATACGCAGAGAGGTTTCCTGAGGTCTCAAAAAAGTCGCCTGATTCTCCGAATGGATGTACCGCATACAATGTGTAACTACCACCAGTGCCAGTGAATGCACTTGATAACGTAAAACTTCCGACTCCGGACGCGTCATCCACGTCAATCTCGCTGACCGTGATTAGATTATCAGTATCGTTAAATTGAGATATGTCGCTCGAGCCAGATGTATCTGCTCCACTCCATATGATATCACCTCGCAGCAAATGACGTATAGTAGCAATTCCGTTTTGAGTGGAAGGAGCTCCTGAGAGAGGGAGTATGAAGGCTTGGTCGGATCCGTTTATCAAGGTTACTCCGATAGGCATGACTGGTCTAAGTTTTGCGTGAACAACTGATCCTGGTCCTGATACTGCATTTGCACCAGTATTAAACTCGAAGGAAAACAGCCCAGTGGTTGATACCGAGAATCTCCATCGGCCTGCACGAGTTGGCTTAAACCAACCGTTCCATTCTATTCCGCCGCGGTCACTACCCAGCTCATCCTTAAGTTGACCGATAAACGTGTACTGACCTTGTTCCCAAAATATCTCTGAGTCAACGGTATTACCATCAGCGTCCTTAAACTCAACTGCGTCGTTGATGTCAAATATTCCAGAAAGAGCTGCTGGTACGTTTGTGGCTGTTGCTGTGTTAGTGTCGACTTGTTCAAAATATCTTGTAGTAAGTCCATTACCGCCAAAGAACTGTGGTTCTCCAATAGTAAATCGTGCTTGATCAAATCTGTTTTGAAGACTAATGATTGGCTGATATGTTTCTTCTAGGCCAGTGTTTGGATTAATGACAGTAGGAGCCGCACCATCGATGTTTAAGAAGTCGCCACGTGTCATAGTGGTTCTACGAAGACCTCGTAGAACATCAAGATCTTGACTGATAAATCTATCGCCTTCTTGACCTTGTGCAGCGATATTCCCAAGCATGTTGTTTAATGCAGTCTCTGGAGTGGGTATATCCGCAAAGTTTAGGTCACGACGTAGACCGCGTTTCTTAAAGGTACGAGCCATATTAATGTTCTCTCTTAATGTTGTCCTACTAGTTTATTTATAAATAGTACTGAGGGTTCTTTACATCTTCATAGTTATTTATATCTCATACTAAGAAGATGTGAAAAGTATAAATATAATCAGTAATAAGCAAAAGGTAAGGCTGACCTAGGCATGGCTACATACGCAAACATTGTAATTGATCAAGGCGCAGATTTCGAGGCTACTATTAGTCTTGAGGACGAAAACCAAGATCCATTTGATCTGTCGGGTTATAACGTTACAGGTCAAGTACGTAGAACTTACAAATCAGCCACCGCTTATGATTTTACCGTTAACGTCGCAGATGCAGGCAATGGACAGGTAACTATATCAATGACAGCAGCTGAAACTGCTGCGATCAAATCAGGTCGTTATGTTTATGATGTTAAGGCTACATCGTCAGGTGGAGCAGTAACACGAGCACTTGAGGGATCCGTTGAGGTAACTCCAAGCGTAACTAGGAGCAGTTAACGAATGAAGATTAAGGCAACCATAAAGGATCAAAACGATCTTCGTATTAGGACTTCAAGTTTTCAATCAAGAAGACTTGGCGATCTAACCGACGTGGACACTACTAATCTTCAGGATGGATCAGTCCTAGTATATAATTCATCAACGACTAAATTTGAAACAACTATCACACTCGAAAAACAAATCATTAACGGGGGCAACTTCTAATGGCAACGACTATTAAAATTCATCGCTCCAGTACTACTAACGCTCCAGTAGATCTGCATCAGGGGGAGCTCGCGTACTCATACGGTACCGATGGACTAACTCCCGCTGACGTAGCTTCTGGTGGTAAGCGACTCTATATTGGTACTGGATCTGTTCAATCCGATGGCTATGCAGCTTCGGTAGAACTAATTGGTGGTTCGTATTTTACGAATCTACTTGACCATGCACATGGCACACTAACACCTAACTCTGCGATTATCGTAGACGGTAACTCAAAGATCGATGTTCTTAACATTGATAACATTACCATTGATGGTAATGACATTACTTCGACTGACACCAACGGCAATATTAATATTACGCCTGACGGTACTGGTCGAACAAACATTACTAACCTAACCGCAACCACAACGATCGTATCCGACCTTGACGCAAACAGAGTTGTTCTTACAACGACTTCTGGTCAACTCGTTGAGTATGATTCGTTTACTTACTCTGCTGGATCCGACGGTGGAATCGTAGTAGACATTCAGGGTGATCTTGATATCACTGGATCCGCCGATATTGATAACATTAATATCAACGGAAACACAATCAAGGCATCTGATACTAACGGCAACCTTAATCTTCAAGGTGACGGTTCAGGTTATGTAGACTTTAACACTACTGACGCTGTCAAGCTACCTGTTGGTACTGACGCTCAGAAATCAGGTTTCACAAACGTCCAAGGTCAGATTCGATACAACACTGACTCGTCTGGATTTGAGGGTTACAACGGTACTAACTGGAGTGGCTTGGGTGGCGTAATCGACGTTGACCAAGATACGAAGATTCTTGCTGAACTATCCTCTGGCGCAGATAACGATAAACTTTACTTCTATACAGCCAACGTTCTAAGAATGACTGTGGACCAAAACGGTCTAGAGTTTAACGATCAGTCGGCTTACATTGATGTAGGTAATCTTCGTTTAGCAGCTAACACGATTAGCACAACGGATGGTAACGCAGCTTCTCCATCAACCATGATCCTTGATCCTAACCCTGCTGGTACACCCGGTACGGTTCTTATCCAAGGTAACCTTCAGGTTAATGGTACAACCACAACGGTCAACTCAACGACTACTACAGTCAACGATCCGATCTTTGTTCTTGCTGACACTGTCTCAATTAAGACTCTTGAATACGAAGCCGCAACGGCAACCACTCTTGGTGCCAATGCTTCCGTAGGCGATACGACAATTGATGTTGCATCCGCTACGGGTATTCAAAACGGTGACACCGTAACTGGTGCAGGTATTGATAATAACACCACGGTAACTAACATCGCTGGTACAACGATCACTATCTCGCAACAAGTCGCAACGGCAATGACATCCGGTGATGCGGTTACGTTTACCGACTATACTCTTGCTTCTGGTGCTACCTCGATCGATCTTGCTGATGGCGACAATATTGCCGTCAATGATGCAGTAAGTGGTACGGGTATCGCTGGTGGTACAACCGTATCGTCCATAGTAATTAATACTGATGGTACTGCGACCGTTGGCCTGTCCGCAGCAACGACCGGTGTTCTTAATGATAACCAAGAACTAACATTCACCAAGGCAACTGACGACAACAGGGATCGTGGTATTAAGTTCCATTATGTGGACGGTACCGCCAAGGTTGGTTTCTTTGGTTACGATGACAGCACTGGTGAGTTAACCTATGTACCTGATGCAACTGATACTGCATCGGTTATCTCTGGTGACCGAGGTGTTGCTCACTTTGGCGATCTTAAGCTTGACGGTAACATCACCGAGTATGGTGAAGGCGCAAGCTCAGCAATCACTGACGGTGAGTTGCTGATTGGTAACTCTTCTCTTGGTCAATTTGATAAAGTAACTCTTGCCACCGCGGCCAACACTGCGATTGAGATCGTTAACGGCGCAGGTACGATTACCTTTGATATTGATGAAGCAACCACAATTGCTACGACTGATACCGCTCTTACCGCAACTGACGGTGATGGGTTGGATCTTTCTCCTTCTGGAACAACGGCTCAGAACAAAGACGCACTTGGTGTGGCATCGTTCGCAAGTGAGCAGTTTAACGTTTCTGCAGGTCACGTTTACATCACCACGATTGATGGTGGTGAGTACTAAATTTTTATGATAGCGGGGGTACATACCCCCGCGTTTGACTTGCCTTATATAAGGCGTACATTGTTGAGGAATATTCTTAATGGCGACTAATGTCAAGCTAAAGCGGTCCGCCGTACATGCGAAGGTACCAACTACCTCTGCATTACAGTTAGGCGAACTCGCGATAAACACATACGACGGATACATCTTTCTTAAAAGGGATGGCCTAAACGGGGAAGAGATTGTTCGTTTCCGTGGTAACTGTGCGACTGATGAATCAGTTATTCTTGACACTTTCACCGGCGATAACTCAACCGTTGACTTCAATCTAACCGAAGCACCAGCGGATGAACAGTACGTCTTTGTAACAATCAACGGTGTGTCACAGCACGCCGATGCTTATACTCTCTCAAACGGAACTCTTACCTTCTCCCAGGCACCCGCGCTGAATGACGCAATCGAGTGTCGGACTTTAGCGATTCATAATGCTGAGTTCCGTTTGAGAGATTATCAGTCCTACGTATATCAACCCAGCACTAGCACGACAACGTTCACTGGTGCGGATGTAGACGGTAACACCCTTACATACGATCTTGAAATGATCGAGGTGTATCTTAACGGTGCTCGTCTTGTTCATAGTCTTGACTATACGGCAACGAACGGTACATCAGTCGTTCTTCAAACGGCAATATCATCAGGTGATACTCTTGAAATTGTATCGTTGGCCAAGGCCAGCTTTATTGACTCAGAAGGGTTAATCAATAGCGAGCTTGTAGCTACAACAACATCCTCAGGTCAGATCGTTGATACCTTCAAATCAAATACTTACAGAACAGCAAAATACATTGTGTCTATGTCGCACGCAAGTGCAGGTTATCATGCGACTGAAGTTTTATTGGTTCATGATGGTACAACAGTGTACATGACCGAGTATGGTACGATATATACTAGTAGTTCCCTAGGAACATTGGATGCATCAATCTTAACGGGCAACGTAAGGTTAACGGTAACACCGACCAATACGAACACCACGATTAAGACTAAAAGAATTACGGTGAGCGCATAACATGGCATTGACAAGAATCAAAACGGATCAAGTTCTAGACGGTACAATAACCAACGCCGATCTTGCGTCAGACATCGCGCTAAACACTAGTGGAAATATTACGACTAGTGGTGATATTAGTGCTGCAGATATTAGTGCTGCAAACGTAACACTGACTGGTGAACTTAACGGTCCCGCTACGTTCTATATTGATCCTTCTCCTCATGACCCAGATACAGACGGTTCAACAAACGGTCTTGTTGTTATCCGCGGTGACCTTCAGATTGACGGTACAACCACTACAGTCAACTCAACCACAATGGACGTCGCTGATCTTAATATCACTCTTGCATCAGGGGCAGCCAATGCAGCTGCAGCGGACGGTGCAGGACTAACGGTTGATGGTGCAAGCGCAACGATTCTATATGACGGCACAAACGATGAGTGGGATTTTAATAAAGATATCCACGTAGACACAATACTTACTGACACTGGTATTGTTCACGCTGGTGATACTGATACGTATATAAAATTTTTATCAAATAGAATTTATTCAGATGTAGGTGGTAACAGAATACTAGACGCGCAAGCGGGAGACGTAAAAATCAACGGGCCTGACGGCTCGGCTGGTATTGCGATTGACACTGGCGGTTATGTTGGTATTGGAGGTGTTACAAATCCTACTAGAAATTTACATGTAGAGACCGCTGACGCGATTCCACTTAGGATTGAGGGCGAAAGCGATGGCGCAATTTCATATTCGGAGTTCGTAAACGCTTCTACTTCTGACGTAGGAAACGGAGTCGGTATAGAATTTAGGGCTTTGACTACTACGCAAGAGCGTCAGCTTTTTTATGTACAAAGTAGTTGGTCAGACAATACTGACGCTGATAGAGAAAGTCTAACAAGAATTTTTACGAGTGGAGGTGGCTCTCAAAAAAATCCACTTACTATAGTAGGAGATAAAGTTGGTATAGGTACAGGCGCCAATACACCAGACACACTTCTACATATCAGTGCAACTAGTCCACATATTGATATTGGTCCAAAAGGTGGTAATAGAGGTAAGATTGGTTATCATGACTTAGATGTTATTATCGGCTCTACGTCAAGCACCGGCGAAATCATCTTTAAGAACAATATAGGTTCAACAGACTCACCGCAGGATAGCGGTGACGTTAAGATGGTGATTGGCGATACCAACGTAGGTATTGGTGTAGAGACTCCAGAGTCTAGGCTAACGGTCGGCACTAACGCAATCACTACTCTTAAACCTACGGCAGTTTTTGTGGATGGCGCAAATGGTGGTTCCGTAACAATTCGTGGTCTATCGCCTACGCTTGCATTTGACAAAACAGGAACAAATGCATCAGCAAGAATTCTACTTGACGGTGGTGCACTACAATTCCGTGATGGCGATTTAGACCAAACGGATCCAAATCAGACAAATTCAGTCACCAGCAATCTTCTGATGGTTCTATCACATGATGGTAAGTTGGGTATTGGTAACTTTGGTGACGGTAACACCGCTCCTTATTATATTGATCCAAGTTATCAACTGCACGTCAAAGGTGCTGGAGATATTAAGATTGAGGATGACACTGGTGGTGGTTCGGCACACTTAAGAATTGGCGCATCAACCTCTGGCACACGTGACAGTGAATGGAAAGTTAAAGTCTCTGGCTCTGATGATGAGTTTCATATCGACCATGACTATACTGCTGGTGGTGTTTCTGTTGGAACTACTGCATTTAAGATTTCTGGCGCAACGCATTCGTTGTATAATGATAATGATCAACCAACGATTAGGCCTACACTTAACTTAGACTTCGCTAACTCTAAGCAACTTGATCCACGCATTACGTTCAATCGTGAATCAATTGGTTCCTACTATGATAATAATAGGGTTTTAAGATACGCTGTTAATAACGAACCACGCTTTGACCACAATCCTGCGACTGGTGAGAGTAAAGGGCTTCTCATAGAAGAATCTAGAACCAATCGTGTGGATCAGAGTAGTTACTATCACATGGGCGAATGGGGTGATGCAACATCAACAGATCATCACTACGTATTTAACGCTGCCAAAGCTCCTGACGGAACATATACCGCAACAAAAATCGTTCCCGGTGAATCTAGTAGTCGTAAAGGAATATATTCCACTACTTTAACAGTGTCAAGTGGCTGGCAAGTGTTTAGTACATACGCAAAGGCAGCAGGATATGATACTCTTCTCTTGTCGCAAATTTTTGGTTCGAACTCTTCTGGGTATGGTTATAAGTTTAGATTGGATAACGGAACATATTCGCAAGTGACTACACCTTCCGTCTCAACCATAGTATACATGGAGGATGTTGGAGATGGATGGTACAGGTGTTCAGTAGCATTTGAGAATACTAATGGTACAAACTATGCAAATATTTTTGTTGGAGATAGTACAGACATTAATAGTTATGACCCATTTTGGAGAACTGTAACAGGATCAGGCGATAGAGTAAGTGGAATTCTCATTTGGGGCACACAATACGAATCCGGAGTAGATAATCCATCTTCTTATATTAAGTCTGACGTTAGATTTCTTTCTAGATCAAGTCGTGCATCTTACCATGATGAAAATGGTTTGTTAAAAATCGCTCCTCAAAACAGTCCTAGGTATGGATACAAGTTTGATGGCGAAAAATGGGTAGATGCTGGGCTAATTTTAGAGTTAGCTTCTACAAACATTTTTGGATACTCTAACGACTTTGACGATGATAACTCCGGTGGAGGCGCTTGGGAAGACAATCAAAGCGGTGCGAATGCTATAAGAACAACAGCAGTCACATCTCCTGAAGGCATATACAACGCAACTTTCCTTAGGGAGGATTCCGCAACAACAAACCACTTTTTACGTGAAACGTTTAGTGAAATAGCTGGTACATATTATTGTTTTTCTCTCTATGCTAAAGCAAATCAAAGAGATGAGCTTAATCTAAACATAGGAGCAAGTAGACTTTTTGGTAAATTTGATTTAACAAATGGTACAGTGTTAGAGTTCGGAGATAATAACACTAACTTCACTAATGGTACTGCTGAAATTGAAAATGTTGGCGATGGTTGGTACAGATGCGCAATCAGAGGATACTCTGTTAATGCTGGTTCTAACTATGTTCGTATTGCTTTAGGCGATGGGGTTGGTACAGGAAACACACCTTCATATACAGGCGACGGATCTTCTGGACTTTACATATATGGTGCTCAATTAGAAACTGGTAACAGAGTAACAACATATATTCCGACTTATGGCGGTTCAGCGACAAGAAGTGCAGATGTAATTTCATCAGGAGATACTCAAAGAAAAGCAGACGATTGCTTTATGCCGGTGTCAGATTGGTATAATCAAGACCAAGGGACTTTATATGTAGAGCATAATGTCGATAGAGACATTACTAGTGATGCTTGGGGTATCGTTACCATAGAGAACGAAGGAAGTACAGATGATTATATCGGTATTAGATATCGTTCAACAGGCACAACGGGTGAAGTTCTATCTTTGAATGGTTCATCTGAAATGTCTGCTTCATCAATTTCAGCAGCCGACTTAAACTATTTTAACAAAAGCGCATTTGCGTTTGCAACAAACGATGCTGCCGCAGTTGGTAATGGCGGAACAGTGAGTACTGATACAACTGTGACTCTTCCAAAACTTACAAGAATGACTATAGGTGACGGGGAAGGAATCAATTATATTGGTGGCCACATCAAAAATATTAAATATTATCCAAAGAGACTTGGTAATGCAGAACTAATAGCATTGACGGAGAATGACTAAAAATGGTTAAATTAATTGGAACAAATCCAAACCAAGTACCTAGTAATGCTGATCTTGGAACAGCGGCCTTTCAGGATGTAACTGACTTCTTGACTGCAAGAGGTTCAAGTCTTTCTGCGATTAATTCTGTTATTCCTAAGACCGCGGTTGACGTGTTCATCTATGACACAAGTAAAGACTCTGATGGTGGCGCATGGCGTAAGCGTACACAACACACTTCTTGGTATAACGAAAAATTGAATACTACAATCCGAGGTAGTCGTAAAGAGTTTCCTGCGGTTGCTGTGATTGTGGCTGAATCTACGCAAGTCACTATCTATGACGGTGATGCTCCTGAGTTACTGATGTGGATGATATTCACTTGGAGTGGAACTGGTAATAGTGCATTGGGATATAATAATAGAGCAAAAAGTGCTGTTACTATGTCAAATGGACAATTAGTAACTTGTAGTGATCCAGATGGTGTTCACATAGCAAGATTTGTATATGATGATGTGGTTAGATACACACATACTGGATATTTTAGAACAACTAATGCTATTGCTGAAAGAACAGGCGTTCCTCATATCACCATTAACACAACAAACGTTCTTGTTGCATCAACTTGTAATGATGTAGCCATGACTGTGCTACCCAACGCCCCGATTGATTCAGTTACGGGCTTACCTGTTCCAACGATTGCGGTGGCGACTAATACTGGCGTGAGTGTGATTAAGGATGATGGGAACGTCTATGATAGCAACACAACAAAAACTATTTCCTGGGTTACTATACAAGACGGTACATTATTTCATGAAGTTGGCGATACAGCAAACTTTTCAGAACAAGTAGAACTCTCTAGTATTAACGTTGACGGTTGGTCTGGGGTTAGATTTGCACAAGGGAGTACAAGTCCAATAAATGTTAGAGGTTCTACTTCACACGGTATTGCGATGACTTCTACTAAGGTAGCTGTCGGATCTGATTTTTCTGGGGAAGAAGGCCTTGGGGTATATGATAACCCAAATAAAATATCTGTTGCTTCTGGCGGTGATGACGACAGTGGGTACAAGCAAGCCTACATCACCTCCGACTACAACACAGGTTGGATAAACGGCAACATCAAACTAGCCACCTTGTCCGACACAAATGCGGCAGATGTGACCGGCAGTAGTGAATTGGTGACGAATGGTACGTTTGATACTGATACGAGTGGGTGGACTGTTAGTGGGTTTTCTCAAAGTGCGGGCGTTATAACAAGTTCAACTTCAGCATCTCAGGCAGATCAAACAATAACAACCACAAGCGGCGAAACTTATGTTGTATCATTTGACATTACTGCTAATCACGCAGACAGCCAAAACGGCTTATATATTAGAAATGCCGATGCTTCTTCACATGTTGATTTTAGGGTAAATAATCAAACAGGGCCTTTTAGTGGAACATTTCAAGCGACTGGTTCGTCAATGATTATTAGGCTTTATAACGGCTCCTCAGCAGGAACTGTTTCATACGACAACATCTCAGTTCGCATAGCCGAAGAAGACCGCAGCGTGAACAGCAATGGCTTACAAGTCTTCGGAACTGTGAAGAAAACACCAGTTGCGGCAGGTGCAGACTTAGTTTCATATAGTGGGTTTAGTGCGAGTAACTATATACATCAACCTCACAACGATGATTTAAGTTTTGGCGTAGGTGATTACAGTGTTATGTGTTGGTTCAATTCATCGTTAACGACCGGTGCTGGATATTTATTTGATAGAGGTGATTCCGCTGGGCATTCTAGAATAGCCGCTTATCTTCAAACGGGCGGAAACGTAGTTACTTATACTACAAATTCAGCTGGTACTGTGGTGTATGCGGCTTATGCTAACTCTTACACAAATTCTGTATGGCACTTATACACCGCGGTGCGAAGAAGCGGAGTTATATACACTTATGTAAATGGCAGACTTTTAGGTAGTTTTTCTCAAGGACAAAGCCTTAATAATGATGATGCACCATTATCTGTTGGCACCAGATATAATAAAGTAGAAGGTTTCGTTGGTTCATTAGCTCTAATGCGCTGGTCAGCCACAGCTCCATCCCCAGAACAGATCAAGCAGATATACAAAGACGAGAAGGTGCTATTCCAAGAGAACGCTAAGTGTACTCTCTACGGCTCATCTGATGCTGTCACAGCACTAGCCTATGACGATGACACTGAACTGCTTCACGTAGGCACAAGTGCAGGTCGCTCAGTGTTCCAAGGGCTTCGTAGAATAGACAACACAACCGGTGCTGTTGGCATAGCAATTAGTGCAGCTAATGGCATGGTAGTAGAGGAATAATCATGACAGTTAAGATTACAAAACCAGAGATTAACATTCGTGAGAAGTTGACTGAGTTACAGAAGCCTAGCGGTATTGCAGGCGAAGCAATGCTACGTGCTGATACACCACAAGAACAGCAGGCTCTTATTGGAGCTGCACCAAACCGTAATCTAATTATCAATGGTGATTTTCAAGTATGGCAAAGAGCAACTACAGGAACATCGGGTTATGTTGCTGATCGTTGGGATGGACACAATTGTACTTCTCAAAGTAAACAGTATGATGCAGAGGTTGGAAATTATCTTCAGTTCACTGCAACTAATGCAGCTGTTATGTATTATGGAATAGAACTTAACGAAACAGGTAAACCTGCCCCCTTTGAATTAGGAGAAACTTATACTGTATCATTAAAGGTTAAGTCAACTGCTGTTATGCATAAACCAAATGTTTCTTTCAGAGACAATTTAACATTTGGGACGAACACAGTTTTTAGCTCAATAGAAATAAAACCACATAGAGGGACTGGCGAATGGGAAGACGTAGTGTATCAATTCACTGTAACTTCACTTCCACATGGGACAGCTCCTTTGTTTGAATTGACTCTAGTAAGTTTTGATTATGCAAATACGCAAATTAACATTGCACAAGTACAAATGGTTAAAGGTAAAGTCGCCACTCCATTTGTCCATCGTTCTTATGCTGAAGAAGTAGCATTATGTCAGAGATATTATTATAGGATTAATGAAGGAGGCAGTGATAGACATGTTGTTGCTTCTGGATTCGCATTAGATCAAGACGATGCATATGGAATTTTTCACTTACCAGTTCCAATGCGAGATACACTGACTGTGACTATGAATAGGCTTGCAGTATATTATGATGGAGCTACACACTCTTTGGCTGGTAATAGTATTCAGGCAAGTTATTACGATACTTCGCCAATAGGTCCTACAACGGTTCAGGTAATGGTTGACTTAACTTCAAATGTATTAACTCAACAGCAAGCAGTAGGCGTGGGATTTCCTGGACAAGCCAACCCAAACAATCCTGGCTCTGGTGGATATATTGATTTTGACTCAGAGTTTTGATGAACCTTATAAATAACTATGTAAAGAGATACCCTTTAGGAGAAATTAACAATGCCTTATAAAATTATGGAGTTTGAGGGCAGTTACTCAATTAGCAAGGATAATATGTCGATTCCAAGATCAACTGGAAATCGCCACTATAAAATGTTCATTGAGGATATTGCTCTGGGTAACGACACCGTTGAGGGCCCTGACGTTGTGACTGAAGGGTACGAAACACTAAGAGCAGCTGCATATCCGTCCATGGCGGAACAGCTAGACATGCAGTACTGGGATAACGTAAACGGCACCACAACTTGGGCCGATGCCATTCAAGCAGTCAAGGACGAGTATCCAAAAACGATGGAGAGAACCGTAACCGTCGGTGACGTACCTGCATGGGTTCAAGAAGAAGCCGATGCATGGCTGTTTGATCATCAGCTTAGGGAATACACGGCTGCAGTCACACGTCTTGCTCAGTATAGACTTGCCGATGGCCAAGAAGAAGTTATCGAGGATGTTGTCGTAGGACAAGAACCTGTTGTTGACTCAGACGGAACGTATTCATACGATTCAGATGGTCAAGTTGTGATGCAGGATATCGTTCAAGAAGACGTAGTGACTACGGTTGGTATTGATCCGCTTCCTGCTACCGTTGCAGAGCTGTCCATGGATTCAGATGGAAATCATGTTGAAACCGAAGTACCGAATCCACAAATCGTAAGAGACGATGAGGCACGCGCAGCTGCACAGGCAGTCATTGATGCAACTCCTCAACCAGTGATTGATCACTACGAAGCAAATCAGTAAGGTAGAATAGATGGCAACGACTAAGGCACTAGAGCTCGGACAATTCGGTACAGATCTAACCGTTGATGACTCAACCGGTGCGGTCACGATTGCCAACGACATAACAGTAAACGCTGCGACATCCACTGGCATTGATGATAACGCTACGACGACTAAGTTAACGATTAGCGATACTGCTATCAGTGCAACCACTGCAAACTTTAGACTTACGGGTGGATACAACTTTGAGTGGGGTAGTGGATTCACAAACGGTGATCCAGCAATCTGGGCAAACACTAGCCAAAAGAAAATTAGGATTGGGCCATCAGGTAATACCGACGGTGAGATTTTAGTTGTTGGAACTTATGGGATCGATGTCAATGGCGACGTCAAAACCACTGGAACTCTTAAAGGTCCTTCTCTTTTCTACATCGATCCGTCAACATACGAAACGGATTCAGATGGATCATCAGCAGGATCCGCAGCGGGTACCGTTCGTATTCGCGGCGACCTAATCGTAGACGGTGCTACCACAACGATCAACTCAACGACACTGACCGTTGACGATTTGAATATTGTTCTTGCATCAGGTGCAGCTGATTCCGCAACGGCAGATGGCGCTGGTATCACGATTGATGGCGCAAGTGCAACTTTAACATATTCATCAACTGACGATAAGTTTGTATTTAATAAAGCACTAGATGCAAATTACACTAGAGTAATTTCTTCAGGGGCAGCCACTAGTCCAACGGATGGCACAAGTTTAGAAATTCATTACGTGACTAGTGGAAGAACACAAGGTGAAGGCGCTTACCTGATACCTTATGACAGAGATAACAGTCAATATAAGCCATTAACCGTTGATGCACAAACGATTAGACTAGTCGGTGGAAATACTCTTATAGCCGATAATCTTAGAACAGACGCTTTTGTCCCTTCTCAAAGATTACACGTCTATGATCCTAGCACTGCTTATATACTAGCAGAAACTGGTGGTACGGGAACAAGTGCTGGACATAGGTCAACTGCAGGAACAAACGATTGGGTTTGGTTCGCAACTGAAGGCCAACCAAATTATAGGCTCTATGATTATTCTGCTAGCGCTGTAAGGCTAACTGTAAAAAACAATGGCAATGTTGGTATCGGCACTGAAGATCCACAGTCACATATTGAAATAGAACAGACTGGAAGCACGGTCTTTGATGATACTGATACGAGCGGGCAAGCAGGAGACGGTGCGACACTTGCAATCCAGAATTTATCTGACACTAACGACACTTTTAGTCAGATTCTTTTTAGAAATCGTAACGCTTCAAAAGCCGTTTCACGTATCGTATCTATAACTAATGGCACCGGAACCGATCTAGCATTTGTCGTTGAAAATCAAGGCAGTGCGCCTAGTGAGGTTATGCGTATTGTAAAATCTGGCAATATTGGTATTGGTACCACGGATCCTGTTGATAACTATGCCCCAGATGTTACAGGTGGAGCAACGAAACTTGCAGTCGTGGGAGCAACCACGGGATCCGGTTGGCATGAAACAGCGCACTTTGTTGCAGGTAGTGATGATGACAATACTGGTGCGGTTGTAAGAATTGGTCATTATGATAATGACAGAGGTCTTGCGATTAAAGCAGGCCGCCAAGTATCAAACAGATCAATTGCTCACTTTGAGTTAAGATCTTCAAATAATGCCGATTACCCAATTCTTACATTAAAAGAAGAAACCGCAAACGGTGCTCAGCTCTATGTAGGTATCAACAACAACGACCCAAGTACTAACCTTCACATCGTTGATGAGGCCGACGGCGGAGCATCTTGGAATACGTTCCAACAGATTGGCCGTAGAGCAGGGTCAGGTGATAACTTACACTTCCAAACTCTCCATGATGGTTCTGATGGTGTTAACGCAATGGCAATCGTCATTGGTAGCGCTCGTAAGTTAGAGGTTGATAAGAGAGATACCTCGTATGCCGTTGGAGCTTTTAATGATGGCGGTCAATCCGGTGAAGGTAAAGCACTAAGAGTAGTCGCAAGTGGTCGTGGCGTTGGAATTCCGGACGTTAATGTATTACAAGTAGAAAATAATGCTGATACCTTGTTTGGTGTGCAGAATAATGGAGCGCTAAAAGGTAAAAATCTTCTTCCAACAACTAAACCTGCGCTTTTACTTGATTTTGCTAACTCAAGTATGATGGATCCAAGGATGACCTTTGTAAGAGCATCAAAGGCAAGTTATACCGACGAGGACGGCAGAGTTAAGATTGTTGATTATAATCAACCTAGATTTGATCATCACAAAAAGACTGGAGAAAGACTTGGGCTTTTACTTGAGCCATCTCGTACAAACGAACTACCAAATATTTCTTCAGGCGAATGGGATGAAAGTGGAGGAGCCAGTATCATTGAAAATACTACTGAAACATTAAGTCCTGCTGGCGATTATACTGCAGCTAAGGTTATTCGTGGAACTGATGCAGCGTATCAAACAATAGGCTTTACCACAGCTACCGTTTCTTCAGGATATGTTTGGGTTACTTGGTACGGAAAAAATAACCCTGATAATCCAGGGACATGGTTCATTCAATGGCTTGATAGTACGTATTCTTGGCAAAACACTAGTTTTTCAGCTTCTCAGCTAAGCGGTGGCAGTTTTGAAACCGATGAACCATATCCTGGTGTCGACAGTACTACTAAATTTTCACAGTATGTTGGAAACGGTTGGTATAGACTTGGTGTACGGCTCCAAACAGGAGGTCAAGCGATTGGTTTTACTTTTCATCCTTTTCGAGCCGACCAAGTAGCAGGTGATGGTAGCACAACGTATCAATACATATGGGGTGTGCAACTCGAACGAGGTGATTTTCCAACTTCTTATATCCCAACACAACATGAAGCAAGAACACGTAATCTTGATCTAGCATACATGGAACTAAGTCACGAAAAAGACACAGCGATATATAGCGAGGATGGTGGCACTATGTTGATTGATGCATTTACTGGTAACACTAGTAATGCCTCAGGTGAGGTTATCGTAAGGTTTGATGACAGAACAGCTATAGCAGCATCAGGGACAGCTGGAGATAACTTTATAAATATTGATAGATACTCTAGTGGGTTGGCTGCAAGGATTAATTCCTCAGCCGGCGGATTTACTACGAACCTTGCGATTGGTGGAAACACGGCTACTGCGCAATTTAATAAAATTGGTCTTTCTTACAATGGCACTAGAGCTGACTACACATATGATGGTTATCAAGCGTCTAACTCAGGTGATAGCGCAACAACGGTACCGTTAGAAAATGATATCGACCATCTATGGTTTGGTTCTGATGATGAGATTAGAACAATTCGTAAGTTTGCGTACTGGAGAAAGTACCATGACATTTACACACTTCATGCGCTGACAGAGGATTAGTAATGACAGAAAATATTTTTGGAACAAAAGCAAATCAGGCGCCAACGAATTCAGATCTTGGCTCAATGGCTTATCAGAACACTGATGCAGTAAGTGTTAAAAAAGCTCAGATAAAAGAACTTACCTCAACACCAGGAATGTCTTTTAAGAGAGGTCCTACTACTCAGCCAATAATGATGATGGATTTTGCTAACGGTGGAACTAACCCAGGGTTTATTGGTTATACTTCTTTTGGAGAGATGGGATACGTTGATAGGAACGGCCTATACAGATGGGCACCTCCTAATGACGCAATATGTGATCATGACCCAACGACGTTGGAGCCTATCGGTCTTCCGCAAATGAATACTCGTGTTAATCGTTTGACGCATTATATTCCTGGGCACGACACTGGCGTTAATCCAAGATTTACAATTAACCAAGGGCTTACACAGACACTTAACACAACTGAAACCAGAGCTCCTGATGGAACTTATACTGCCACTAAGATTGTTGCTGATACGTCAAGTACAACGCATCGCATGGCCTCTAATACAAATCCGGTTTATAATAACACTCATTGTTTTTCAATTTTTGTTAAGCCTGTTGATAACGGTTATAACACGTTTTTTCATATTGATTGTGATAACACAGGAACTAATAGTACGTGGAACTTATCAACGGGTAAACCTCATACCGTACTTAGAACAAACGGGACGGGAACGTCTGCTTTGATTGACTGGGGTATCAAAGAATATCCTAACGGCTGGTATAGAGTACACACAACTATAAATAACGCGGCCGGTGCTGGTGGTACCACGAGCAACGACTGGAGAATATATGTTAGCAGTAATACGGCCTCTACTACCTTTACAGCAACAGGAAATGAATCTCTTTATGTTTGGGGATGCCAGCTTGAGGAAGGACCAACGCCTTCTCCTTTGATTAGAACAGGCGGCGCTGCCTTAACGCGAAGTGCAAACACCTCAACAGAAAACTCTTTTCTTACTACAAATAGTAGGTATGGCGCTGCTTCTCAAAACGATTGGGGATCTATTCGGTTACCTTATACTGATACCGGTTTTACATATTTTACCGAAGGAATTCAGCTCTGGTATAGGGACGGTGGCACAAATTATTATTATTGGTCGCTAGACACTAATACTAACGAATACGTAGGCCTTCGTATGGGCGGATCATCTGGAAGAATGGCTCATCAAATTTATACAGGAACAACTTATTTTACGAACGAGATAGGCCAAGAACCGTCAAACTCAAATTCAGTTGAGTATCGCCACTTTAAGTGTGCAGGAACGGTTGGCCCAACCCACGGATTTCAGTCGTCTACAAGATTTTCAAGGGCTGATGGTAATATTCCTCAAGCAAGTGGTAATTACGACAGCTTAATAATATATTATAACCAGTCTCAAGAAACACTTCCAAAGTATGACGGTAACCTTGGAGATCCTGATTTTGTTGAGTACTTACAAAGACCAATATCAACCATTGAATCGAACGGAGGCCTTCCGTTTTCAGATGGATCAAACGAACCCTATAAATTTTATCTTGGAAGTTCTACTGGAAGTCAACCGTCAAGAAATGGATGGATCAAAAAAATTGCGTTTTGGGCGGGTGAGGCTGATGAAGAAACTCTTAGAGAAATGGTGAAGGTATAATGACGAATAAACTCATAGGTAATTTACCAAACCAAGTGCCAACAAACGGCGATCTTGGATCAATGGCTTATCAAGATGCCGAGGCTATTAAAGTTAAAGAAGTAGTAGTATCCAAACCTTTTTACATATATCAAGGAAATAACTATCCAGACTCTGGAGCAGGTGACGCCACTTTCACAACAACTGATGGTAGGAATAGACTTTTAGAGGGTAGGTGTGCAAGAATTGGTAATGGGCAGTGGAAAGCAACCAACATGTCTGACCGCCGTAGTGGAGCAACTAAACTTCTTATTACGGGTCAAAGATTTGCTCCTGGGACAGGTGGATCGTTTAATGGTACACCGATTCCAATAATAAAGTTTTGGTATAAGTCACCGTATCGTGGAGGTGCATATACAACAATTAAGTATGCATTCGCTGCGGATGGCGCATACTCAATGTTGACCGGAGAATTATATCTATTATCACGAGATTATAACTCCAGCAACGTTGTCGTTAAAACAACTGATAGGTCAACGACAAGGAACATTATTGAGAGTCATAGCTCAACAGGAATTCAATACTTACAATATGCGTATTTGTCAGATCCATCCACGGCTGACAACGGAGTTGATCAAGTGACGTTATTTATGTATGGCACTGGATCTCAGGCAGGAAACTATACACTTGACTTTTCACTTGAAGTTACTAATCTATCGGCTGACTCAACCGGACAACCATACGGTATTCAAGATATCGTTTATGCATAAACATTAGGAGAAAAATATGTTCTTTTTGAAAGCAACGGATCAAGAAACTTTTGAGGCAGCTCTCGTAGAAGCGGGTTGGCTTGTTGAAGAAGTACTCAGCGATCATGATGGTACTGTAATTAACCCAAGAGAACAACAGTTTTATACCTCAGGCCACTCTTTGGATGTGATTGGAACGTATCAAAGACAGATAGGATCAAACACTGATAGTGATGGATTAGAAATTCCTATTTTTGAGGACGTTGATGGGTATCACGCTAATCTATTACTTCATGGAGACGTAATGCCTGATTCAATATGGCCTTTTGTTCTTGATGGTAAGGATGGAAGAGATAATCCACCAAGCACTCCAGTTAGATTATTTGCGTAGTATATCCCCCACCGCCAAGCGGACTATTAATTATACCATATTTTTTGCGATATGTAAATAGATAAATAGAATTGAATATAAAATATTTTCATCTACGGGATAGGGAACTAGATGGCGACGCAATCAGACTTTAGAGTCAAGAAGGGCCTCATTGTAGGTACCACTGACACAGCGAATCCAGAATCAGGGACGTTTACATACGACGCCGACTTCGAGACGGTCGACCTGACACTGGACGCAAACGTCAACGCACGACTCGCTCAGGATCATTACTTTTACGTTAAGGCCGGTGCAACGATCACTAAGGGTGACGTCGTTTATGCATCAGGCGCTGTCGGTAACTCAGGTAAGATCGAAGCCACTCCCTACATCGCAAACAATACGATCGACGAATCACTCGTACTCGGCGTTGCCGCTGAGGATATCGCAACCGGCGCGTTTGGATACGTTTCGCAGTTTGGTTCCATTCGTGGACTCGATGCTAGCGGCGGTCTAACGACTGGCGGAGAATCGTGGACTGATGGCTCTATACTATACGCATCTCCTACGTATGCGGGTGAGTTAACGCTTACGAAACCATCCGCGCCGAATCAAGACATCCCTATTGCGTTCGTTATCTCAAACAATGGATCAAACGGTGTTATTGCGGTACGCGCTTCTCGCCTCGGTTATCACATGGACGAAGTTCACGATGTTGAGATTACCTCCATCGCGGACAAGGACCTACTCGTATACAACAGTTCAAACTCTCGTTGGGAAAACGGTAAGACACTAGGTGATCTTACGCTGACGGGTGAACTTAACGGCCCAGCGACTTTCTATATCGATCCGGCACCTCACGATCCAGACACCGACGGAGCCACTAACGGACTCGTCGTGATTCGTGGTGACCTACAGGTAGATGGCACTACAACGACTATTAACTCTACGACTGTTGATATTGATGATCTTAACATTACTCTTGCATCGGGAGCAGCAAATGCAGCTGCAGCAGACGGTGCTGGCATCACTATTGACGGCGCAAGTGCAACACTTACATATGATTCTACCGACGATGAGTTTGACTTCAATAAAGGTATCACTGCTAGCAAATACAGCGTAGCGGACGGTACAGTCGTTGTTGATGGCGCTAAGCGTGGATACTTTGTAACATTATCCAACGATAATCCTGTTAGCTTTTTGGACGGAACTGATGGTACCTCTGGGTCAGGCGCACAGGGTATTAACGTAAGACACGTTTATGCTGGTGTTTCATACGCAAGTGCTACCGCAGGTGCAGGAGATATCGAGGCATCCGCAAACTTTAAGATGGCTGGTAATATTGTTATCAATGGCGACAGGGATTATATTGGTGAAAAAGGATCGTTTATTAATGATGATTCTGCTGATAATAATATCGTCACAATTGGTAATGATTATGCCGCGGCTGATACAGCAGGTGATTCTGCAGGCTTACTATTCCAACTTTATAGAAGTTACGCATCAGGACTAAACGATGCAGCGTACATTAAAGCAGTTAAAGAGGACGCGTGGACGGCGTCAAACTTAAGAAACGCTTCTTTGCAGTTTGGTACTCGTGATAGCACAAACGTTCCTTCAACCAAAATGACTCTTAGGTCTAACGGTCAACTTTATCTGTACAACACTGAGTCAATTTTCATTGATGATGCAACGGAATACTCAGCGACTGAAGCTTCAGAACTTAGTTCTGTAGGTACTGATGCTCTTTATCTTTTCAATGAAGAAAACACTAGTACGAATGGTAAAGTTTCTATTCTTATGCGCAGTACTGGTAGCGGAGGTGGTGCTGCAGGTAGGATCACGTTAAAGAATAACAGAAGCGGAAATAGCGCATTTGCATTCTTTATGAGGGATAATAATCACACCAGTGAACAAAAAGAAAAACTGTATCTTGATTCCGATGCAAACCTATCTCTTAGCGGCACCGCTGCTGTAACTATCACAGCGACACCTGGTACTACGCCAGGAAATAACAGCTCAGTATCATTGGGAAGAGCCGACGGATCAAGTAATGTTCAAATGAACACTGCTCTTACGGTGGATGTCGCTATCTCAGGAATTGCTGGTGTTTCAGTAGGGTCCACGAATAGTAATACACCAGCTACAAGGCTCAGAAGTGCTAACTCTGCAAGTGGTCATATTGTCATTGCTCCTAAGGGTACTGAAAAAATTAGAATCACTGCCGCCGAAGGTCATATGCTGCCTGCGGATACAAATCAAGACCTGGGCTCAGCATCACAGCCTTGGCAAAACATCTATACACAAGACTTGAACTTAAGCAACGAAAAGAGAGACGAGGGTAATTCTGTGGACGGCACAAAGGGCAACTGGACTATTCAGGAGGGTGACGAACACTTGTACATCATAAATAATAAGAGCGGCAAAAGGTTTCGCTTTGCCCTGGAGGAGATTGAGTAATGGCTGTTATCTTAAGTCAATTTGAAAAAACTACAGGTCTTGACCAAGGCGCATCACGCCTTTTCGTTTACGACACGACTAACGATTCGGATGGCGGAGCATGGCGTAAAAGATGTCATAATACATCTTGGTATAACGAACCACTAAATACTTCTTCAAGAGGTAGCCGTAAAGAGTTTCCATCAGTTGCTATTTTTAGTATTAATAGTGGATCAAACACGCTTGATATTTATGATGCCGATCAACCTGACTTTCCTGTATGGATGAAGTTTACTTTCCCAGCATACGCTGCAGCTAGCAACTGGTCGTCTAACTCACTTGGATTAGGCAGAGCAAACTTTTTTGCCTGGGCTCTAAACTCAGTTGCGTGTAAAAACGGATGGGTGGTAGTAGGTAACTCTGAAGCTACGCAATCTGGCGGATTCATATGGAACTTTATTAGTGAAAAGGCCTGGGAGATGGTTAGATATGGCAATGCTAATAACCAATTCTATAAAGTCCCAGGAAGATTAAGTGATAGAAACGACAACACTCAGATCTATGATTTAACCGAAAGTTCAGGAGGTAGATATAACTCGGATCAAAATCCACTTGATACATTTTATGGCAAAATCCCTGGCCAAGGAATTAGGTCAGTCGCCGTAACCGTTAGACCAGGAGCTCCGATCAACGAGGACACTGGACTTCCAATGGTTACGTTTGGGTTCGCTGGTCAACTTGGCGGTGCTATTATTAACGACGATGGAAAAGCCGTTAGCTTTACTGGCAATACTGAGTACCAGTGTATATTTGATGGAGATGGAGTATTTCACTACACTGGCCATAACAACTCAAACTGGTATACCGTAGCTCCTCCTTACACTCAATATAATGGATTGTCTTACTTAGGTCATAGCGGACTTGCTTATGGTAAATTTTCGGCCACAATAAAAAACATGGTCGCGTACAAGGACATTGTTGGCCGCAGGTGGTACGGTACTTCGCTGTGTTTATTCAAAAAAGGATCTCCTACGGATCACACATTTGCGAAAGGATCCCAGTTAACATTAACTGATGATTATATGACTGGGTGGATGCCATTCGCAAATTCTATGTCCATTATAAACGGTTCAGCGACGGCAACTCTTTCTGCTTCTACTGAGTATGTTACAGGTGGCAACTTTTCAAACGCAGGCGATTGGAGTACTGGAGCAAACTGGACTATCTCTGGCGGAACTGCTTCGTCAGTGAATAACGGTGATCCTTATATGACGCAAACCGCTACGGCACAACGTGAATATGGTAAGTATTATATTGCAACACTTCAGCAAAGCGTAGGTAGTAATAGATCAGTCATTCTAGTTAATCAAAATTTAAGCACTCACGTTCAGCCAAACACTGGTTCAGGTAACACTCAGGCGGATCCTCAGTTTGTGATTCATGGCTCTTTGAGTAACCTAGGCGCGAATGATCCTAACTCCGTTGCGGTCTGGAGACAAAACTCGAACAACCAACAATCTAATAACTTATACTCCACGGCGACAACAACCATAGATAATGTTTCAATTCGTGAACTTACGATCATAGATAGATCACCAGGGAAACCGTTTCCTATGGAGGTTAAAGGCACTGGTAATATTCACATCGAAGCAGTTGATACAAACGCTGAAATGACTTGTGCAAGAGTTGGTGATACTGACACTTGGATTGAACAAGAGTTTAACGATAATTTCCTTTGGGGAACTAACGACTTTTACTGGATGTTCTGGGTGTACATACCTGTAGGTGGTAGCGGTGCAATTATTGGTCACGGCGATAGGGCATCAAACGATGGATTCTTAATCAATTATAACCCCACAAGGGAAGGTATTGATTATGGATATCTAAATAGTGTCAATTCATTTATTGGTAATAATACTTCTGTGGATGCAAACTTTCCTAAAGTTGGCCAAGGAAAATGGACTCACGTTGCCGTAGTGATGCATCAGAACAGATTCCAATCTTTTATTGATGGCCAAGCTCATCATTATACGCATCAGGCATCAGGAATAAACTGGTCATCTGAGTGGGAAAGACCAATCACAACATTCTTTAGAAGAGCAGGTTACGACTCTTCATCAGACCCAATGTCAGCCGGAGCAAAACTCTCAATGGTCAGAGCAGGTCATAGCGGATACCTTGATCCAAAAACTATTAAGTTTATATATGACCAAGAAAAGCCTCTCTTTTCAGTCGGCGCTAAATGTTTCTTAACTTCTGATTATGGTGATGCATATCAGGATCCTAGGACTGGAGAACTTGTTGTTGGTGGTGTTACCGGAGGAAGGGTATTTGATGGACTGACCGTAAAGAAAGAACTTAACACTGCTCAATCCACAACGTTCGCTATTGGCGGCGGAATAGCAGCAGGAGATTAATATGGCAACCGAAGTTTTTGGAACAATTGATCATGACTTTAAGATCAGGGAAAAAATCAGAGAACTTGATAGACCCGTAGGTCATCGTGGCGCTGCAGTGCTTGCTGCTCACACGGATCAAGAGTTTCATTATGCAACGGGACTTCATGGTAGAAACATGGTGATTAACGGTGCGTGTCGTATTGATCAAAGAAACTCTGGTAATTTAGTTTCTGGTCAAGGAGGAGGGTATCAAACGATTGATCGTTTTCAAATTGATGCAAGTAATGCTAATAGTTTTTCGTATCAAAGAGTTTCAACTGGGGCTGATATTAATAATGCTCCTCCAGGATTTAGAAACGCTCTAAAAGTAACGACTATCTCATCATTCACTCGCACTAGTTATCAGTTCATTAGACATAATATTGAAGGATTGAACATTTCTCATCTTGGATGGGGAACATCTAAAGCTCAGCCTGTTGTGTTACAGTTTTGGTTTAAGTCAAACTTTGGAGGAATACATAACGTAGTCATATCAAACAATGCAAACAACAGAGCATATGTTATGGAGTTTGACGTACCAGAAGAAGAGTGGGTATGGGTATGTAAAAGAATTCCTGGTGACACTGGAGGAACTTGGCCAACAGACGGAAGTGCAGGTTTAAGAATCAAATGGAATCTAGGATCATCACATACTACTTATGCAACAGATCCTAGTGGATGGATTGGTAGCGACAGAGCTGTAACTGAAAGAACCGTATCGATCTCAGAAAGAACTGGCGCGTATATTATGTTTACTGGTGTTCAGTTAGAGAGAGGTTATAATCCGACTCCGTTTGAACATAGGTTTTACCAAGATGATTTATTACTTTGTCAAAGATATTATTACACGCATGCAAAATCAACTAACCATAACTACACAGGAAATCAATGGTCGACAACTCAGTGTGATACAAGATTTCAATATCCTGTTGTAATGAGGGATACTCCAGCAGTATCATTTGATGTGGTTGATGTTTATCTTCCTGCTAGTGCAGGCGGTGCTGGGTGGAGCACTAATCTTACTACAGTTGCAAACAGAAATAGTAAGTATGGAACAGGTATACGCGTCAATCATAACGGTAATGAGGGAGCTGCTGTTCAAGTTGAGTTTGGCATTGAAGCAGAATCCGAGATATAAATAAAGGTATAACGACAGGAAAATAAAATGGCCGTACCTAACTCAAGACAGACTCTAATCGATTATTGCCTTCGCACGCTGGGCGAGCCTGTGCTTGAGGTAAACGTCGATGAGGATCAAGTAAGTGATCGTATTGACGAGGCACTTCAGTTCTATCAGGAGTACCATTCGGACGCGATCTATAAGGTGTATCATAAACACCAGATCACTGCGGCGGATGTCACAAACGAATATATCGATATTCCTGATGCAGTAACCACAGTTCAAAGAATCTTTCCACTGAACGACGAGAACAGTTCAATCAATATGTTTGATGCTCGTTATCAGATTCACTTAAACGATATCTTTGATCTGCGAAACGCTGGTGCACTATCGAATTATTATCAGACTCAGCAGTACATGAGTACCATTGATCTGTTGCTTAACGGAACCGAGCAGGTTCGGTTTAACCGTCATATGAACAGATTGTACATTGATGCTGACTGGGGAGAGGATCTTAAGGAGAACGATTACGTCATCGTTGATGCCTATCGTATCGTAGATCCTGATACACATACCGATGTATATAACGATATGTTCCTTAAGAGATATGCGGTTGCTCTGATTAAAAAGCAATGGGGCGCAAACCTAATTAAGTTTGAGGGCATGCAACTTCCAGGAGGTGTTACCCTGAACGGCAGACAACTGTATGATGATGCTGTAACCGAGATCGCAGCGGTCGAGGAACAGATGCAGCTTAAGTATGAAATGCCACCAGATTTCTTCATGGGATAACACATGGCAACGAATGTATTCTTTTCACCCAAGGTTAGAACAGAGCAGCACCTCTACGAGGATATCGTAATTGAGGCACTGCAGATGTATGGCCAGGATGTATATTATATTCCTAGGTCACAGATAACTCAGGACGTGATTCTTAATGATGATTACTCAGAGTTCAAGGATAGTTACGCCATTGAGATGTATATCGCTAACACCGAAGGATTTGAGGGTGAAGGAAACCTTATGTCTAAGTTTGGCCTTGAGATCAGGGACCAAGCAACCTTCGTTGTGGCTAAGAGAAGATTTGGTCAGCTCGTAGACATTCCCGATAACTCACTTAGGGAGGACAGACCAAGAGAAGGCGATTTGGTATATCTTCCTTTGTCTAAATCACTCTTTGAGATTAAGTTCGTTGAACACGAGAAGCCGTTCTATCAAGTAAGTCAGTTACCTACATACGAATTGCAGTGTGAGCTGTTTGAGTACGGTTCAGAAAAATTCGACACTTCAATCGAAGAACTCGATCGTTTCGAGCAGATATACGCAACACGAGAAACACTTCTTATCGACGGTGGCGTGTATGGATTCGCACCAGGAGATCGTATCGAGCAACAAATCGTTCCCTTCAAGGAATCAACGGCATCAGCTCAGTCAACACTGGTTTCTAGCTCAGTTGATACCGTAACGGTTACCGATGGAGGATTTGGCTATACGTCAGTTCCTTCTGTTGTCTTTGAGGCACCTCCAAGCGGATCTACCGCAATAGGTACCGCAGTGCTTACTGATGGTGTCGTGACAAGTATTACGATTGATGACCCCGGCAATGGCTATCTAGTTGAACCAGGTGTTACGATTTCTCCTTCACCGGCCGCCGATATTGCCGCTGTTAAGATCACCGGTGAGATCGCTACGTTTGACGAAACGCGGGAAGCCGCTGGATTGGTTACTCGTCAGGCAAGGATCCAAGTCGTTGATGTTCAGTCAAGCCTAGGAGACACTAAGACTTTCCTACCGACGGACCTATCAAATAATATTGGTAAGATCACGCACCTGACTGATGCAAACAACGATTGGTCTATCGTTACCGTGTACAAGGTTGGCAGTGACGGGTTTGATATTCCAAATGAGCCACTCTCCCAGAACGAAGACTTTGAGACCGAAGCAGATTCAATCATTGATTTCTCTGAATCTAATCCATTCGGCGATCCAAGTACGGAGTAATAGATTATGTTTTCAGGCCATTACTATCACGAACACATCAAAAGAGCGGTAGCTGTTTTTGGTACTCTGTTCAATAACATGTCCGTCGTTAAAAAGAACGGAAGTGGTAATGTTATATCGACCATCAAGGTACCTCTTGCGTATGGTCCTAGGCAAAAGTTTCTTGCAAGGATTCAGGACGAAAAACATCTAAACGATCCTAAGCTTGCGATTCGTTTACCTCGTATGTCGTTTGAGATCATATCAATGACGTATGACACAAACACAAAACTGCAAAAAGGTGTCACTAGAACACTTGCTTCTTCTGACCCGACCAAAAAGCAAACCATTCTTAACCCAGTTGGTTATCGTATGGGGCTGCAGTTAAACATTATGACAAAGAATCAGGACGAGGCATTACAACTACTCGAGCAGATTCTTCCATACTTCCAACCGGAATACACAGTAACCGTAAAGGAAGTTCAAAATAATTTTAAGTCTGATATGCCATTCGTACTTCAGTCAGTAACAATGTCTGATGACTATGAGGGTGATTTTCTTTCACGTCGTGCCATTATTTACACACTTGAGTTTGAGACTCGTGTAAGGTTCTATGGGCCGTTAAGTGATAAGGGAATCATTCGTAGAGTCGATGCAACGTTCGCTGATACTGAAATGACTGTTAATGATGAACCATACCAAACACAAAAGATTTATATCTCACCTAGTACCGCTCAAGAAACGGATGACTATGATATTGAGGTTGAACTGATTAATCCAATTCCTGACGAAGCTGTGATATCATTCACGACAAGCTCAGGAACATTTACCGTTGGCGAAAGCGTCACTGGTAGTACATCAGGAACAGTTGGCCGTATAAGTGCAGTGACAGGATCGACCATTACGGTTGATTCTCCAGATGGAAGATTTACCGATACCGAAACAGTTACAGGGGTAACCTCTGCGGCCACACTAACGGTTGATTCTTCCTCGGATTCTTGGGTGTTGTATGACGGATAATCCTACCAAAGAAATTGATGACGATTACGAATACGCTCGTGCTAAGTATTACAACCTAGCAGAAAAGGGTGATGAGGCAATCGATCTAATGATGGAACTTGCTCGTGAGAGTGAGCACCCTCGTGCATTCGAGGTTTTATCAAACATGATGAAACAGAACGCAGAGATCACCGACAGATTGATGGATCTTCAAAAGAAGAAAAAGGAAATCAAACTAGATCCTAATAAAAGGTTGCCAAACTTAACTCAGAATAATGTTTATGTGGGATCCACTACGGATCTACAGCGTATGTTACATAATAAGAAAAAAGAAAAAGCAGTTATAGATCATGAGCCAAAGTCGAATAACGAATAACGAGTTCGGCTACCTCGGCAACCCAAACATTAAAAGGGATGGTGTCGAGCAAGAGTGGACTCAGGAAGAAATCAAAGAATACGCAAAGTGTATGAACGATCCCGTATACTTTGCGACTAAGTACTGTAAAATTATTTCTCTCGATGAGGGTTTGGTTCCTTTTAACCTATATCCGTATCAAGAAGAAATGTTTAAGCATTTTAACAAACACAGGTTTTCGATTGTTTTAGCGTGTCGTCAGTCGGGTAAATCGATATCATCGGTTACCTATCTGTTGTGGTATGCAGTTTTTAATCCAGAAAAAACTATTGCTGTATTAGCGAACAAAGGTTCAACCGCTCGTGAAATGCTAGCGCGTATTACGATTATGTTAGAGAACCTTCCGTTCTTTCTTCAACCCGGTTGTAAAATTGTAAACAAATCCAACATTGACTTTTCTAATAACTCTCGTATTATCGCTGCCGCTACATCAGGATCCTCAATTCGAGGTATGTCTGTCAACCTACTCTTCCTTGACGAATTTGCATTTGTCGAGAACGACGCAGAGTTTTACACCTCAACATATCCAGTTGTGTCAGCGGGTGCAGACACCAAGGTCATTATCACGTCAACGGCAAACGGAGTCGGAAACGTATTTCATAGAATCTGGGAAGGCGCAGTTCAAACAACCAATGACTATAGATCATTCAAGGTGGATTGGTGGGACGTCCCAGGAAGGGATGAGGAATGGAAAAGACAGACCATTGCCAATACATCTGAACTTCAGTTTAACCAAGAATTTGGAAACACATTCCACGGAACAGGAAACACCCTGATCGCTGCCGATGCGCTATTAAAACTTCAAGCGCAGAATCCAGTATACGTTCAAGACAACGTCAAGGTATACGAAAAGCCACAACGAGATCATCAGTATATGATGTTCGTTGATGTAGCGAAGGGAAGAGGGCAGGATTACTCCACCTTTACGGTGATTGATATATCGGTGCGACCTTTCAAACAGGTGGCGGTATATCGTGACAATGTTATCTCTCCATTGCTCTTTCCTGACATTATTTATAAATATGCTATGACTTTTAACGAAGCGTATGTGGTTATTGAGTCAAATGATGCAGGACAGGTCGTATGTAACGGGTTGTATTATGATCTTGAGTACGAAAACTGTTATGTAGAATCAATGGTGAAAGCAAACGCTATTGGTGTGACTATGACTCGTAAGATCAAACGAATTGGCTGTTCAAACATAAAAGACTTAGTCGAACAGTTTAAGATTGAGATCGTTGACGCGGATACCATCATTGAGATGTCTACTTTCGTTGCTAAGGGATCCTCCTACGAGGCTTCCGATAACAACCACGACGACTTAATGATGAACCTAGTGTTATTTGGTTGGTTCTCCACCAACCCGTTCTTTAACGAAATGACGGATATTAACGTTAAGGATATGATATACGCGGAACAGATTAAAATGATTGAAGAGGATATGGTACCATTCGGAGTCGTTGATGATGGCCGTGAACCTGAGTATATCTACGAAGGCGGGGATATGTGGAAGGTTGACGAAGAAGGTAGTCTATACTAGAGATATGATTATTTATAAATAAATACATGAGAAACCGTCGTATTATGAAAATCTTATCTATTAAACTCAATGAGGGGAAAAGCACATGGCATTTCTAGTAAGCCCAGGTGTTGAGGTCAAAGAAATTGATCTGACCAGCGTAGTCCCAGCTGTATCTACATCAATAGGAGCCGTTGCCGGACATTTCCGCTGGGGCCCTGTTGAAGAAGTAGTTACTGTTGGTTCTGAAAAGGAATTGGTCAACAAATTCGGAGAACCCAGCGCCACAATCTATAATGATTTCCTTAATGCTGCATCATTTTTGCAGTATGGAAACAACCTAAAAGTCTACCGTGGTGTAGGCGCAGCAGTTAACGCGGACAGCGGTACTGATTCTGGGGACGCAAACGTTCTCGTTAAGAATGAGGACCACTATGATTCGCTAACACTAACAGGTACAGGCGAGTTCATCGCTAAGTATCCTGGAGCTCTTGGAAACTCGCTAAAGGTAGTCGTAATTAAGAATACCTCTTGGGGCGTTGATTCAGATGCAGCTTCTGTCTCTTGGCAGGGCCAATTCGATATCGCACCCGATGCTGGCGAAGTACACGTTCTCGTACTTGATGAGGATGGCGACATTTCTGGTTCAGCGAATACTGTTCTTGAAAAGTTTGCTAATCTATCAGTTACGGCTGGAGCTAAAAACGATGATGGATCATCCAAGTATATCAACGACGTAATTAACCGTACCTCGAAATGGGTATGGGTTGGTTCCGATGCAGTAAGCGCAACGGGTACTGACGATGATGAGTTTACGTTGTCTGGTGGTACTGATGTTGCACCATCCAGTGTAGCTGCACTTTACTCAAGCGCATTCGGTGATTCAGAAACTTTGGATGTTAACCTTATCATTGGTGGAGCGGTAAGCTCAACTGATGCTAATACTATCATCGCAGTCGCGGCCGCAAGAAAGGATTGCGTCGCGTTCGTATCACCACCAATCGCTACTGCAGATGCAGCAGCAACAAAAACATGGGCAGACTCTATCAATTCATCGTCCTACGGTGTACTTGATTCAGGAGTCATTTATGTCTACGACAAGTACAACGATGCATATCGTTGGATCGGTAACGCAGGTAACACTGCAGGTCTTTGTGCCTATACTGATGGTGTCGCAGATGCATGGTTCTCCCCTGCTGGTTTCACACGTGGAGTAATTCGCGGTGTAACTAAGTTGAAGTTTAACCCAACACAAGCCGAAAGAGATACTTTGTACAAGGCTCGAGTGAATCCTATCGCTTCGTTCCCAGGACAAGGAATCGTTCTTTACGGTGACAAAACTGCACAAAGTAAACCTTCTGCATTCGATCGTATTAACGTTCGCAGACTGTTTATTACTATGGAGAAGGCAATCTCAACCGCTGCTAAGTTTCAGTTGTTTGAGTTTAACGATGAGTTCACAAGAGCTCAATTCAGGAATTTGGTCGAGCCGTTCCTGAGGGATATTCAAGGTCGTCGTGGTATCACGGACTTCGCTGTTGTTTGTGACGAAACAAATAACACTGGTGAGGTAATTGATTCCAACCGCTTCGTTGCAGATATCTTCGTCAAGCCTGCTCGTTCTATCAACTTTATCACGCTAAACTTTATCGCCACTCGTACTGGTGTAGAGTTCAGCGAGGTCGTTGGACAATAAGGAGAGTAAGAGATGGCAATTTTAGGAGTAGATGACTTTAAGTCAAAGCTCGTAGGTGGCGGTGCACGTTCCAACCTTTTCAAGGCCACTGTTAACTTTCCTAGTTACGCGGCTGGCAACGTCGAGCTGACATCCTTCATGTGTAAGGCTGCTCAGTTACCTGCATCAATCATTGCACCTATCACGGTACCATTCCGTGGTCGTCAGGTACAATTTGCAGGTGATCGTACGTTTGAACCTTGGAATATCACTATCATCAACGACGTAAACATGGAAGTGCGCAATGCATTTGAGCGTTGGATGAATGGTATTAACCAACATCAGAACAACACTGGTCTAACTAACCCAGCGGATTATCAAGCAGATATGATCGTTGAGCAGTTGGACAAATCAGGTGTTGTGACTAAACGTTATGATTTCCGTGGAACATTCCCGACAAACGTTTCGGCTATCGATCTATCATACGATAACGAAAACGCAATCGAGGAATTCACGGTTGAGCTTCAAGTTCAGTACTGGGAATCCGGCACTACAACTTAAGCGATAAATAGTATAGCGGGGAGGGTCTATCCTCCCCGTGTTACTACACAGAGGTGAAAGATGGCTGAACTATTTGGATTTGAAATAAAACGTAAAGGACAGGAAGAGACCGACGAAAAGAAAAAAGTTTCGTTTGTTCCACCTGAGACGGATGACGGCCTTGGTCAGGTAATCAATGCTGGAGGATACTTCGGTTCCTACCTAGACATGGATGCATCTTCAGCCAAAACCGAAAAAGAACTAATCATGAAGTATCGTGATGCATCGTTCCAACCAGAATGCGATGCTGCGATCGAAGACATCATTAACGAAGCAGTGGTATCGGACACTGACGGTGTTCCGGTTAAACTTATCCTTGATGATTTGGATCAACCAGCAAAAATCAAAAAGCTAATGCTTGAAGAGTTTGAGACTGTGGTCAATCTCTTAAACTTTAGTTGGTACGGTCATGAGATTTTTAGAAGATGGTACGTTGATTCCAAACTATACTATCACAAGATTATCGATAACGCGGATCCAAAGCGTGGGCTAATAGAAGTAAGACCTATTGACGCTACTAAGATTCGTAAGGTAAAAGAGGTCGAACACGATACCGATAAGAAGACTGGTATTAAGATCGTAAAGGATGTTAAAGAATACTACATCTATCAAAACGAACCTCTTGATAAGTCCAACCAAGGGCTAAAGATTTCTAAGGATGCGGTTACATACATTCCTTCTGGTCTGTTGGATCCATCCCGTAAGAAGGTATTAGGTTATCTTCATAAAGCACTAAAGCCAGTGAATCAGCTTCGTATGATGGAAGATTCGTTGGTTATCTACCGCCTCTCGCGCGCACCCGAGCGCAGGATCTTTTATATCGACGTAGGTAACTTACCTAAGGGTAAGGCGGAGGAATACCTTCGCAACATTATGTCAAAATACAGAAACAAGATGGTGTATGATGCTAATACCGGCGAACTCAAGGACGATCGTAAACACATGTCGATGCTCGAGGACTTCTGGCTACCGCGTAGAGAAGGTGGTCGAGGTACAGAGATCACGACCCTACCAGGAGGGGAAAACCTCGGACAGATCGAAGACATCATCTATTTTCAAAAGAAATTGTACAGAGCGCTCAACGTTCCAACTGACCGTCTAGAACAAGAATCACAGTTTGCTCTTGGAAGAGCCACAGAGATTACTCGTGATGAACTAAAATTCCAGAAGTTTATCGCCAGACTTCGTAAAAAATTCTCAGGTCTTTTCATGGACTTGTTGAAAACTCAGTTGATCCTAAAAGGAATCATTACTGAGGGTGAGTGGAAAGAAATCAGTCAAGACATAAACATTGACTTTTTGAAGGACACGCACTTTGTTGAACTGAAAGAGTCGGAACTTTTAAGGGAACGTATGTCTACCCTTAGAGAACTCGATGAATATGTTGGTAAATACTATTCTATTGAGTGGGTTCGTAAGAACATCTTAATGCAAACCGACGATGAGATCGAAATGATTGATAAGCAAATCAATGCCGAAAAGGAAGACGGTGAAGAAGGCGATATCAGTATTGATGATCTCTAGAAATTTAATTTTTTATAAATAAAATAGAATGAGGATAATAGAATGGCTGACGTAATGGATTTCGTAACACAAGTAGGCTCAGGTAATATGGCTGATGCTGAAAAATCGTTTGCGAATGTTATGCAGGATAAAATTAATTCTGCAATGAATGACCGAAAAATTGAATTGGCCAACACCATGGCTGGAGTTGAAACCGCCGTTGAGGTGGATGAGATTGAAACAGAACAAGAGGTAGAAACAGATGATGAAATTCACGGAGTTTCGGACGAGTCTGAGTGAAGCCTCTTTTAAGTTGAAGCCAGGTGAAAAGCAGGTAAAAAAGTTTAAGGTTGGCAAAGGCAAATACGACGCAGTCGTTTCTAAAAAAGGTTCAGATTTTATCGCTTATGTAGATGGCGATATGTTAGACAAATTTAAGTCCGCAAAGGAAGCAGAAAAAGCTGCTAAAGATTTTACGGATTTGATGGGGAAGTAACAAATGGCATGGGTCGCTATTACAAATAATCCCAACTGGGAATATGATAATGCACCAGCCGATCCTGGCGTTGGTAGTCCATATCGTCCGCTCTGGTTAAAACAAACTAGCGGAGTTAGGACTTTCAAAGGTCATGAGGTTTATACAAAAGTTCGGAGAGTCGGAGATTCACCAACAGCGAATCGCGGCGAACTGAGCAAAACATATTGGGATAATCAATGAAGCTGATTACAGAATACACTGAGGACCTTCAGTACAGTATCATTACCGAAGAGAAGAACGGTAAGAAACAACGTATTATTGAAGGAGTCTTTATGCAGGCCGAGCAGAAGAATCGCAACGGCCGTGTGTATCCTCGAGCAACATTAGAATCCGCAGTTGACAAATATGTCAGCGAACAAGTTTCCAAGAGTCGGGCAGTCGGTGAGTTAAATCATCCAGAAGGTCCGTCTATTAACTTGGATAAAGTATCTCATCGCATCACCGAACTAAAATGGGATGGTGATAATGTGATGGGTAAAGCACTCGTGTTGGATACTCCTATGGGTAGGATCGTTGAAGGTCTTATGGATGGTGGGGTTCAGCTCGGTGTTTCAAGTCGTGGTATGGGTAGTCTTGTGCAAAAGAACGGCGCTAACGTAGTCAGTAATGATTTTATGTTATCAGCCGTCGATATAGTTCAGGATCCTTCCGCTCCAGAGGCGTTTGTCAATGGAATCATGGAAGGTGTTGAATGGATTTGGGATAATGGAATCCTAAAGGCGCAAGAAATTGAACGGTTCGAGACTGAGATCAAACGGGCACCATCTAACCGCTTAGCGGAAACACAGATGAAAGCCTTCAAAGATTTCCTCTCAAAACTTTAACTCGATTAGGAGTAAAAAAAATGTCTGATCAAAAATTAGATCCGATCGAGGACATCAAAGAACTCCAAGATGATGTCGTTGAAGACGTTGAAGTTTCTGACGAAGAAACCTTGGAAGAGGCTCAAGCCCCGGTTGCTAAGGGTAAGGCTGACATGGAAGTTGATGGAGAAAAGGCTGCTGCCGACGTTGCTGCTACAGTAAAAAAATCAGCACCCGCTAAAACATCGCTACCAAAAACAAAGGCAGGCATGATTAATGCTATGTCTATGCAGATGTCCAAAATGAAAAAAGATGAACTGAAGGCTGCATACGAAGCAATGTGTGCAACTGAAGGTCTCGAAACTGACGAAGACGCTATCGTCGAAGGCAACTTTGATGAGGATCTGAATGCTCTGGTTGATTCCGAAGCAACTCTTTCCGAAGGGTTCAAGGAAAAGGCTGAAGTAATTTTTGAAGCAGCGCTGAAGGTAAAACTTGCTGAGCACATTGAAAGTGTTGATGCACAGTATGCCGAAGAGCTTGCTGAGGAAACTACACGCATCCAGAACGACCTTGTTGAAAAAGTCGATGGCTACCTAAACTACGTTGTAGAGAATTGGATGGAAGAAAACAAAATTGCGATTGAGAACGGTCTCCGTACTGAAATCGCTGAGTCATTCATTCAAGCATTGCATGGCGTATTTACTGAGCACTACATTGAGGTACCTGAAGGTAAGGCTGACCTAGTTGACGATCTCGCCAACAAAGTCGACGAACTGGAAGAGCAGCTTAATGGCACAGTAGAGAAAAACATTGATCTGAAGGAGGAGGTTGCAAAACTTACTCGTGAGGCAATCATTGTTGAGTCTAGTGCAGGTCTCTCTGAAGCACAAGCTGAGAAGCTTAAGGGTCTTGTTGAAGACGTAAACTTTGAGAGTGCAGAAGCCTTTGCTAAAAAGGTTGATACGATCAAGGAGTCTTACTTTAAGCAACAAGTAACTGAAACTCAACCCATGCAGGAAGAAACTACTGAAGCGTCGGACGAAGTTGAACACTCGCCGATGATGGAAGCATATCTTGCTGCGATTAAAAAATCATCTCAATAAGGAGAAAGTCCAATGTTTGGTTCCGATCAATTAATGGAAAAATGGAACCCAGTACTTGACGCCGAAGGCGCACCTGCACTGGGTGACAAATATAAGAAAGCGGTAACTGCTGCTGTTCTTGAAAACACAGAGAAGGCTCTGAAAGAAGAGCGTGCGCAAGCATCGTTCAACTTGACTGAGGCGGCTCCTGTTAACTCTACTTCAGCCGGCACAGGCGCAATTAACAACTGGGATCCAGTATTGATCTCACTCGTTCGTCGTGCAATGCCTAACCTGATTGCATATGACATTGCTGGTGTTCAGCCAATGTCTGGTCCTACTGGCCTGATCTTCGCTATGAAGTCTCGCTACAACGACAACGCATCTCGTACTTCTGCTACTGAAGCACTGTTCAACGAAGCTGACACTGATTACAGCTCAAGCTCGTTCAACGGTAACACTGGTACAGCTAAGAACGGTACACACGGTGGCGATTCTTCGTCTCTGCCTAACTTCTCCGTCGATGCAGACTCAGCTGATTCTGGTTCTGACAACGTAGGAGATACTTTTGGTTTCGGTGGTGGTATGACTACTGCAGAAGCTGAAGCACTTGGTGATAGCTCAACCAACGCGTTTGGTGAAATGAGCTTCACTATTGACAAAGCTACTGTGACTGCTCGTAGCCGTGCTCTGAAAGCTGAGTACACTATGGAGCTTGCACAGGATCTTAAAGCTATCCACGGTTTGGATGCTGAATCTGAGTTGGCAAATATCTTGTCTGCTGAGATCCTTGCAGAAATCAACCGCGAGATGGTTCGTACAATCAACTCACGCGCTAAGCTCGGTGCCCAGCAAGCTGACCTGACAACTGCAGGTATCTTCGACTTGGATACTGACGCTGATGGCCGTTGGTCTGTTGAGAAGTACAAAGGTCTGTTGGTACAGATCCAGCGTGAAGCAAATGTTATCGCACGTGAAACACGTCGCGGTAAAGGTAACTTCATCCTGTGTTCTTCTGATGTAGCTGCTGCACTTTCTGCTTCTGGCATGTTGGATTATACTCCAGCTCTTGCTGGCAATGCAGGTCTTGCTGTTGACGATTCAGGTAACACCTTCGCAGGTACACTTACAGGTGGCATTAAGGTCTACATCGACCCATATGCAACTGTGAACTACTTGACTGTTGGTTACCGTGGTGCTAACCCATACGACGCAGGTATGTTCTATTGCCCATACGTTCCATTGACTATGGTTCGTGCAGTTGGTGAGAACAACTTCCAGCCGAAGATTGGTTTCAAAACTCGCTACGGCATGATCGCCAACCCATTTGTTGAAGCTTCACCAGACGGAATCGGTACTGCTCGTCAGAACCAATACTTCCGTATTATGCGTGTCGACAACATTCTTGGCGAAGGCTAATAATAAGAAGGTACATTAATGTACTCGTTGAAGGGGGCTTAGGCCCCCTTCTTTTTGTGTATAAATAGTTATATGATTAGAAAATATATGAAGAAACTACACAAACTAATGAAGGCAGGTAGACTACACAAAGTAGTCAATATGGCTTTAGACTAGAGGTTTAGCAAATGGCATATCAGCTTAACGTCGATTTTAGCGAGGGCGCAGAGACGAGCCAAGTAATCGCTAACCCAACATTCGTAAGTCCTTCCGGATTTAGGTTGTTGATCGATAACCAAAAGTATAAGAACGCTCAGTTTACGGTACAAACCGTTGCGCTTCCTGACTTGTCGGTTACTGGTGCACCGTTAAATACACCACAAAGAAACATTACCTCAATGCCAGATAAGGTCGAGTATGGTCAATTTGAAATGACCTTTTTGATCGACGAGGATCTGGTTAACTATAAAGAAATTCACGATTGGATGATGGGTCTTGTGGTCGAGGACGATACTGGTGTTCGTAAACAACGAGACATGTCTTTAATGATTTTGAACTCTCACAACAACGTATCACGTGAGATTAAGTTCACTGACGCGTATCCAACGAACCTATCGTCTCTACCATTTGATGCTAGCTCAACCGATGTTGAGTACCTAGTAGGCAACGTAACGTTTAACTACTCCTACTTTAAGCTCGTATAAATAATTTTGTATCCTAATGTTGGGATACGCTTTGAGGTATATTATGATCACGATTGACAAAGTCCTTGAGATGTGGAAGAACGACTCTCCTATCGATGAGTTAAACCTAGACACTGCTAGTCAGCAGTCTGCAAAACTACACTCCAAATATTTAGAACTACTATCAGTAACAAAGCTTCAGCTTCGTAAGAAGGAGATGGAGTTCAAAGTGCTGCTTAAGAACAAATGGCTGTGGTACAATGGCAAAATGTCGAAGGCAGAGATGGATAAACTAGGTTGGGGGTACGATCCATTGAATGGTCTTAAGGTATTAAAAGGCGACATGGATCATTTTTATGATTCAGACCAACACATTCAAGAAGCTAACGCTCACATTGAGTATCTCCAAACACTGGTTGATACCCTTTCTGAGATCATGGAAAACATCAAGTGGCGGCATCAAAATATTGGTAATATGATTAAGTGGCGCCAGTTTACATCGGGCATGTAATGTCAGTACTGACTGTTAAGAAAAAGAATCACGCGTATATAACCGTTGATGGAGAACCGTCGGCTTTGAACGAGCTGACTGATTTCTTCACCTTCTTTGTTCCTGGGTATAAGTTTATGCCTGCGTACAAAAACAAAATGTGGGACGGTCGTATTAGGTTATACAACTCTCAGACCAAAGAGCTGTATGCTGGATTGTTTGCGTATCTTAACGAGTTTGCTAGTTTAGAACGTGGCCATACTATTGAGCTGCAAGAAGATCTTGTGTATGGTTACCCTGGAGCAGAGACTGACGTTGATATGTCGTTCATGAATGACCTAACTATATCATCGAAAGGACAAGCAATTGAGCCTAGGGATTATCAGCTTGAAGCGATTAGGCACGGTCTCAGTCGGAAGTCTGCCTTACTTGTTTCACCTACGGCATCGGGAAAGTCACTCATCATATACAGTCTACTTCGATGGTACCTTGCAAATCACGATAAGAGGGTCCTTATTATTGTACCGACAACCTCGTTGGTTCAACAAATGTATTCTGACTTCGCTGACTACTCTGCATACGATGATGGTTTCGACACTGAGTCTAGTTGTCACAGGATATACGCTGGCAGACCTAAGTTCGCCGAAAACGAAAGGGTGGTTATCTCAACTTGGCAATCGATATATAAACTTCCTGGGACTTGGTTCGAACAGTTTGGCGCGGTGTTCGGCGACGAGGCGCATAATTTTAAGGCGAAGTCTCTTACCTCTATACTTACTAAGCTGCGTGATGCTGAGTATCGTTTTGGTACCACTGGTACTCTTGATGGGACGCAGACCCATAAACTTGTCTTGGAGGGATTGTTTGGACCAGCATATTATGTCACTACCACTAAGGATCTGATGGATAAGGGTTCGCTGGCTGACCTAACTATCAACGTACTTTTACTTAAGTATTCTGACGAATTATGTAAACGTATAAATAAAATTAAATATCAAGAAGAACTCGACTTTATCGTTACACACCAACCTCGCAATTTGTTTATTAGTAACTTAGCACTGGACCAAGAAGGAAATACCCTAGTACTTTTTCAGTATGTAGAAAAGCACGGTAAACCATTATATGATATGATCAATGACCGAGCTCACCGTAGAAGAAAAATATTTTTCGTGTCTGGTTCAACTGATGTCGATACTCGAGAGCAAATAAGATCGATTACGGAGAACGAAAAAAATGCTATCATTGTCGCTAGTCTTGGTACTTTCTCTACTGGTATTAATATACGGAACCTGCATAATATCATATTTGCTTCTCCGTCTAAATCGCAGATCAGAGTCTTACAGTCAATCGGACGAGGATTACGGAAATCAGAAGATGGACGAGATACAATCCTGTTTGACATCGCCGATGATCTCCACTGGAAAAAGAACAAAAATTACACGCTCAATCATGCGGCTGAGAGAATAAAGATATATACTAAAGAAAAATTTAACTACAAGATTTATGAGGTTAACATATGAATGAGCTAGACGACGTCAACATTCGCCATTTCAAGTTGTCCTCGGGGGAGGAGCTGATTTCTTTGGTTAAGGGTAATGAGAATACTATGATTATTCTTGAGTCCCCTATGGAACTACACACGATGATGAAGGAGCGGACTCAAGGATTTGTTTTCACTAAGTGGCAACCACTATCTAAAACTGACATCGTTGCGCTAAACCCCATGCATATCGTATCACACGTCGAGTGTGACAATGATGTTAAGGAAAGATACGTAAGGATGTGTTTGGAACAGAAGGATTATCCTGAAGAACTAGAAGATCCTTCGTATAATGATTCGCCTGAGGAACTAGACATGCTTGAGGCTATGATGGAACTAAACTCTAGTAAAACTAAGCTCCATTAATATAGTATATCCCCTGCTCCCGGCGGTACAATTAATTATAACACAGTTTCCTAGATATGTAAATAGCTAATATGCATATTTATGAAATTATTTTTATTAATTAACTATTTACATTCAACCTAAACTATAGTATAATAGTACAATATGATATCGTAGTGATTGAGGAGTATTATGAAACCTAAGCAAAAACCACACTACGTCAACAACAAGCAGTTCTCTCTGGCTGTCGTTGATTACGTTAAACTCGTGAGAGAGGCCGAGGAAAAGAACGAAAAGCTACCTATCGTTCCTGACTATATCGCAGAGTGTTTTCTTAAGATCGCTGAGGGTTTATCCCACAAGTCCAACTTTATTCGCTATACCTACCGCGAAGAGATGGTGATGGACGCAGTTGAGAACTGTCTCAAAGCAGTGACCAACTACAACATTGAAACAGCGACTCGAACTGGTAACCCTAACGCCTTTGCTTACTTTACACAGATTTGCTACTATGCATTTCTTCGTAGGTTGGCCAAGGAAAAACGTCAGCAGGACATCAAGTTCAGATTCATTGAGAAAGCAGGTATTGACGACTTTATTCAATACGATGAAGGCGGTATGGTTGACCAATCGGTTAGTCGTGCATTCGTTGATCAACTCAAGGACCGTATTGATAAGGTACGCGACCATGATACACAGATCAAAGAATTCGCAACAAAAGAAAAGAAAAAGCAAAAAACTAAAAAACGTTCAGGCGTTGAATTGTTTATGGGATAACATATGAAAATCGCAGTCTTGAATGATACCCACTGTGGTGTCAGAAATAGCTCAGACATCTTCCTTAATTACCAAGACAGATTCTATAACGAAGTATTCTTTCCTTATCTAAAGGAACACGGCATTACGCAGATACTTCATCTTGGTGACTATTACGACCATCGTAAGTACGTCAACTTTAAGGCATTAAATCAAAATCGTAAATCGTTTCTTGAACGTATGCGTGACGATGGTATTAGCATGGATATCATTCCGGGCAACCACGACGTATACTATAAGAACACTAACTATCTGTGTTCCCTTAAGGAACTACTTGGATACTTTACATCAAACGTAAACATCGTTATGAAGCCAAAGGTCTTAGACTATGATGGTCTAAAGATAGCACTGGTACCATGGATCAATAACGAGAACTACGAAGAAACGATGAAGTTCTTAGGTAAGTGTAATGCCTCATGGGTTGGCGCCCACCTCGAACTGACTGGTTTCGAAATGATGCGCGGAGTACAAAACACGCACGGCATGTCGGCCGAAGTCTTTAAGAGATTCGAGTGTGTTATGACAGGCCACTTCCATACAAAATCGCAACAGGGCAATGTTCATTACCTAGGGTCTCAGATGGAGTTTACCTGGGCTGACGCCGGCGATCCAAAATACTTTCACGTGATCGATACAGAAACGAGGGAACTAACTCCAGTTCGCAATCCTATCTCTATCTTTGAGAAGGTCGTTTATGACGATAAGGTTAACGACTATACCAACTTTGATGTTGATAAACTTAAGAATAAGTTCGTAAAGGTAGTCGTTGCTAATAAGTCGGATCCGTTCTTGTTTGATCGTTTCATTGATCGTATACATCAGGTGGATACCTATGAGTTAAAGATCGCAGAAACGTTTGATGAGTTCCTTGGCTCAAATGTTAACGACGATGAGATATCCGTTGAGGATACCACAGAGTTGCTTGACACATACGTCGAGTCGGTTGATACCGAACTTGATAAAGAAAAGATGAAGGGTCTGATGCGAGGGTTATACGTCGAAGCACAGAATATGGAGATCCTATGATTAAGTTTCGTAATGTAAGATGGAAGAACTTCCTATCAACCGGTGACACGTTCCTTGAGGTACAACTCGATAGATCGCCATCAACACTAATCGTCGGTCAAAACGGCTCAGGTAAATCAACACTGCTTGACGCATTGTCGTTTGGTTTATTCGGTAAGGCTCACCGCGATATTAATAAACTGCAGATGGTCAATACTATTAATGGTAAGGGTACCGTCGTTGAGGTTGAGTTTGACATTGGACCGCATTCGTTTAAGGTTGTTCGTGGTATCAAGCCAAATAAGTTTGAGATATGGCAAAACGACAATATGATCAATCAGGCCTCCATGGCTCGTGACTACCAAAAGTTCCTTGAGCAAAACATTCTTAAGCTAAACCACAAATCGTTTCACCAGATCGTTGTTCTAGGATCATCCTCATTCATTCCCTTTATGCAACTACCTGCTTACATCCGACGTGAAGTAATCGAGGACTTGTTGGATATACAGGTGTTTAGTAAAATGAATCAAATCCTTAAGGAAAGAAACGGTAAACTCAAGGAAGAGATCAACGATACGAACTATCGCCTTGAGCTTATGAAGGAAAAGGTAACCCTACAGCGTAAGTACATTAGAGATATTACGGAGATTAATGATGGTCAGATTAAAGAAAAACGTAAAGAGATCGACAACCTCAACAAAGAAATCGATACGTTACAGTCGCAATGTAAAGAGGCCACTGATTACATCGAAAAGGTCCAGGACGAGCTTCAGTCAAACCTTAAAAAGCAACACGACAAAAAGCAAGCGTTACTCCAATACCAAGCTCAGTTCCAACAGCAAATTAGGACAGTCGTTAAAGACGCGAAGTTTTATGAGGATAATGACTCATGCCCCACATGTTCCCAAGATATTAGTGAGAGTGTTAGATCAGGGAAACTCAAAACAGCCCAAGACAAAGCGGCGGAGCTTCACAAAGCAATGGACGATGTCTCTACAGAGTCAACTTCTGTGGAACAGGATATTCAACGGCTCAATGAAATTTCCGAGGAAGTACGGAAGAGAACATCACTTGTTTCTTCTAACAATACATCAATCTCCAGGATGCAAGGACAGATACGAAATATCGAAAACGACATCAGCAGCCTTAATGGCAAGGGCGGAGATCTAGGCAAGGCCAACTCTGAACTGTCCACTCTGGTCGAGGAACGTGACGGCGTATCAGAACAAAAACTCCATTTGATCGATGAAAGAACCTATAACGACGCAGCGGCTGAAATGTTAAAGGACACTGGCATCAAGACTAAGATCATTAAGGAGTATCTACCAGTGATGAACAAACTGGTGAACAACTACTTACAAGTACTTGACTTCTTTGTATCGTTCCACCTTGACGAAAACTTTAACGAGGTCATTAAGTCACGCCATAGGGATTCGTTCAATTATGCATCGTTCTCTGAGGGTGAAAAGCAGCGTATTGATTTGGCCTTGTTGTTTACATGGCGACAGATCGCACGTATGAAAAACTCAACATCAACAAACCTCCTCGTTTTGGACGAAACCTTCGATAGCTCACTCGACCATGACGGCGTAGATAACCTTATGAAGATCCTTGGTACACTGGAGGACGACTCAAACGTATTCGTCATCAGTCACAAGGGTGATCTATTGGATGGTAAATTCCGTAGTAAGATTGAGTTCGCCAAGGAGCACAACTTTAGTAAGATGGTGGCATGAAACCAAACACGGAGTTCAGATTAGACGTAAAAGACATAGCTTTGATAGAAAAAGCTCTGCAGGAACTACAGTCTAACTTAAGCAATAATGACGATAAACGACGCGTTGTTGATCTGTTGGCTAAGATATATCATCAGAAAGTTTGGTACAGACCTAAGGAAAATTACGTCTCTGGCTAAAAAAAAATGAACTTTTTTTCATAAATATGCATATTAGCTATTTACATCCATACGAAACTATGGTAGAATAGTACTATCAAATGGAAGGAGTAGCCATGAACGAGTCAAAGTCAATCCTAGCAAAACTGCTGGCGAAGGAGAACATCACCGTCCGCTATGGGAACTACCATACGGCATCGTTTGACGTCCAAAATCGTATTCTTTGCTTACCTATGTGGAAGTATGATAATAAAGGTTTGCTTGATATGTTGGTCGGTCACGAAGTAGGTCATGCCCTTTATACACCAGCCGAAGGTTGGCACGATTGTGAGATCGAAGTTCCTGGGATCCCTCGCGCGTTTATCAATATAGTCGAAGATATCCGTATTGAGAAAAAAATCCAGAGACAGTATCCTGGGTTGGTCCGTTCCTTTAAGCAAGGCTACGCACATCTGTTTGAGAACGACTTCTTTGAGATCGCAGGCAAAGACATTTCGGATATGTCGTTTATGAATCGCCTTAACATTAAGTCCAAACTACGCGAACTTGTTGAGGTACCTTTTAACGCAATTGAACAGCAGTTCGTAGACATGGCTATGAACGTTGAGACTTGGGATGACGTTCTTAACGTATGCAGAGCCTTACTTGAGTTTGCTGAGCAGGAGGATAACAATGAAACTGAGGAGTTACAATCCGCAGAGGCGCAAGCGCCGTCTTCAGGTCAAGATCAAGATGCTGAATCTCAAACTGAGGATTTTGGATCTGCTGACGAAGATGGTGGAGATGATACCGACACTCAACAGCAGATGGATACAGATCAAAACAACGGATCTGATGCTGATGTTGATCAACATCCGAGTGGACACCGTCAAGACAGTGATGGCGACAAAACTGAGGATAACCAGAAGCAGTTAGGTGGTGAGGAAGGCAATCGTGAACTTGCTGATTCTCCACTAACCAACAAAAAGTCTCACCGTGTTGAGACTGATGAA